>Ga0193706_1000064_pt1 | contig 85568 bp, 83 predicted proteins | sample U3c1metaG_FD_160130 | JGI IMG/M metagenome (GOLD analysis project Ga0193706, IMG submission 160130) | Soil microbial communities from a riparian zone of the East river system, Colorado, United States - U3c1 | ecosystem: Environmental > Terrestrial > Soil > Riparian zone | place: USA: East River...
GTGGCGGCGTTGCGGCGCTGGACACGGGTGGCGGCGTTGCGGCGCTGGACACGGGTGGCGGCGTTGCGGCGCTGGACACGGGTGGCGGCGTTGCGGCGCTGGACACGGGTTCGGCGGCGGACACGGGTGCCGGGGCCGAGGATTGCGGCGCGCGCACCACAGGGCCCCAGCGCGACTGGGTCAAGGGGGCGATCTCGGGGGCGGGTCTGCCTGTGGTCGTGGTTGTGGTGGGCGCGGGCGCGCGCGCAGTGGCGGGAGCGCTGACGGCGTGGGCGGGAGGTGCGGTCGAGTCTCCGGCGACTTCGAAGATGCGTGACGGTGCGACGTCGACGATACGCGACGGGACGACGACCTCCGGCCCGGAAGAAGGCGCGGCGTGGGAGCCGTGTAGCGCGGACGCATCGTGCGCGATGGCTGGCGTCCCGATCGCGGCGGGGGGAGGGGCCACGCCCATCATCGTGCCCCCGAATCGTGCCTTCGCGGCCTTTTCGGCGTCGGTGAGCCAGGGCGGCGCAATGGCAGACGGCGCGGCAGCCCCTGCGCCCACCGATGCGGCCATGGGCTGCGCGGCGGGCGCCGGCGGCGCCGCCATGGGCTGCGGAGCGGGCGCCATCGGCGGGGCCGCTGGCTGCGGAGCGGGCGCCATCGGCGCGGCCGCTGGCTGCGGGGGGGCAGGCGGGACCGCGGCCGCCGGCTGCGGGGGGGGCGCCAGGAACGCGGCCGTCGGCGGCGGTGCCGGCTCCGCGGCGGGCAGCGTCGCCGCTGGCGGCGGAGGAGCCGTCACCGGTGCTGCGGTCTCTAGCGGGGCCGGAGCCTGTGCGGGGGCCGCCTCGGCATCGCCGGCTTCCCACAAGGGTTTGATCCGCTCCGCGAATCGTTCAGCGTCTTCCTCCCATGACGGCTTGATTCGCTCCGCGAATCGTTCGGCGTCCTCGGGCGAAAGACCGCTCTTATCAGGGGCTCGGTTCTCGCTCAACTGCCCACCTGCTAGGGCCTACGACTATCACGCGGATCGATATTCAGCAAAGACGGGCTCGTCTTCACTTCGATCTGCGAGGATCGGGATTCGAACATCAGGTTCCGTATTCCGCGATCAAGCGATCATCGAAGTGATCGGCCACTTGGCCCACGGTGACCAGCAGATCTTCGAACTCCTCGTAGTCGAGCGCGGAAAGCCGCCGCAGCACCCGCAGCACGACCTTGTCACGCGGACCGTCGATGGCGAAGGCGGCGTCTTGCGTGGTCACGAAGGACATGTCGAGCAGCGTGCGATAAAAGGCCTCGCGCCCCGTCAGGGGGACATCCATCACCGGCGCGAAGATCATGAGCACGCCCTGCGTCTCGAGCATGTTGACGCCGATGGTCGCCGAACCGCGTTGCACGTCGGCGTGACCGGCGCCGTCGAGCGCGATCGCCGGGAGCTTCATGTGGTCGCAGAACCTCGCCAGATACCGGTCGAGCATGCTGCGCGCATCCTGGAAGTTCTCGCCCGTGAAGCGATCTTGGTAGATAGGTGGCTGGGTGTTGTCTGACACGTCGAACCTCGTGCGCTGGGTAATCGGACGACCACCGCATCGTATCCCAGGGTGGGCCGGTTCGGCGAGCGTCGTGGTGGCGCTCCTCGTCGCGAGCGGGAGCTGTCAGCGCGATGCGCCGACCCAAGAACGTCCGCGCGGCTCGCCGGCGTCGCCCAACACGAGCGCCGCTGGAGCCGTCAGCGAAATGCGCGTTGCCGAGCTCGCAGCCCGCGCTGGCGAAGTGCTCACCGGCGCCGTGCTCCCCGCTCGGGCGCAGACCGCCGCCTTGGCCGATGAGGTGGCCGTGGCGGCCGCGCGTCTCGGCTCCGGGGCACGCGCGCTCGCCCTCGCCAAATCTGCGGCCGATCTTCGCACCCGGATGTGGCGCGTCGGCCATCGCGACGACGATGCGCGCGACGCCATCGAGCTCTACGCGAACGTGGCCCGAGAGGCTCTAACGCAAGGTCTGCTCGAGGAGGGTTGCGCGGCCGCGCGCGGTCGGGCAGCGGTAACGGGCGAGGTGACGCGCGACCCAGCGCGTCTCTACCGCGATCTCTATGTCGCCGCGCGGACCTTCGCCACGACCGCGTGTCATGCCGCGTGCGAGCGCGATCTCACCACGCTCGCTGCGCACCGCCCCGGGAGCGCGGTACTCGCTGGTCTCGACGAGCAAGCCGCCAAAGACCGCGCGCAGGCGCTGGCGCGTCGAGCAGAGAACGCAGTGCCAGCGCCCATCGTTTCCGCCGACGAAGGCGGTATCGTCCTGGCGCCGCCCCCCGTCGTCGGGGCGGCGCCGCGGGTCAAGGTCCTCTCCATCGATCCTTACGGCTCCAAGGATCGCGCGCGTGTCGTCGTCACCCTCAGTGGAGCGACGAGCTACCGCGTGGGCGACCTCGCTGGACCGCGTCTCTTCCTCGACCTCGAGCGCACCGAGCCTTCGTCACGACGCGAGATCGCCGTGAGCGGACTGGTCGAAAAAGTGCGGCAAGGCAAGCGTCCGGGCCGAGGAGAGGACGTGACACGCATCGTGCTCGACCTCGCCCTGCCCGCTCATCGCCGTATCTTCTACCTGCCGGAGCCTTTCCGCGTCGTGATCGACTTGGCAACGCACGAAGCGCCGCGCGCGACCTCGCCCGCCGGATCGCCGCGGCAGGTCGCGCGCGTTGCGATCGATGCCGGTCACGGCGGATCCGACCCCGGCGCCATCGGTCCCGCTGGTTTGCGCGAGAAAGACGTCACCTTGGAGATTGCCCATCTCGTCGCGCCCATGCTCTCCAGCGAGCTCGGAATCGTCACCATGCTCACGCGCGACGACGACCGGTTGGTCCCGCTCGATGAACGCGCTGCCCGCGCCAACGCCTTTCACGCCGACCTCTTCGTGTCGATTCATTGCAATGCGTCGGAGAACGCCGCGGCGCACGGCGTGATGAGCTTCGTGCTCGATACGACGCGCGACGAAATCGCCAACGCCATCGCCGCGCGCGAGAACGCCACCTCCGTGGCAGCCACCTCGCAAGCCGCGACCATCGCGTCCGGCCTGCGGTTGGCCGATCTCGGCGCACGTTCCAACCACCTCGCCGAGCTCCTGCAACACACGGCCATGAGCTCGCTAGCAGGCTTTTTCAGCGACGTCAGCGATCAGGGCGTGAAGCGAGCCGGCTTCTTCGTCCTCGTGGGCGCGGAGATGCCGAGCGTGTTGTTCGAGACCGCCTTCATCTCCAACCCGTGGGAAGAGAGGCGTCTCGCGTCACCCGAGTACCGGCGCCGGCTCGCGGTGGCGCTTACCGGCGCGGTCCGTGCGTACCGCGAAGGGCTCTAGCTAGCCGCGATCGACTCCGGTCCACCGCTCGATCGACTCGCGCAGAAGCGCGACTTCGCCCTTGGTCACGAAGTCGTTGGCCCCCGCGTCGAGGGCGGCGCGTCGCAGTTGATCCTGCGTCGAGTAGACGATGAGCCGAATCGGCGCCGTTGCCTCGATGGTTTTGAGCCGCTCGAGAAACCGCATGGCGTCGACGCCCGGCAGTGCCAGGTCGAGAACGAGCGCGTCCGGGCGGACCGTGCCGATGCCAATGAGGGCTTCGAATGGGTCCGCGAACGCGGTGACCTCGAAACGCCGGCCGAGGGCGCGCCGCACCGCGGCGAGGACCCCTGGGTCGGCGTCGAGCACCGCCACCTTCGGCTTGCTCCCCCGCAGCGACTCCGGGACCGGGTAGCCGTACTTGTGCAGGAAATCCAAGAGGTCGAGGCGCCGGAAGCGAAGATGTCTCCCCGGGGTTCGAAAATGCCGAATTTCTCCCTTTTCGACCCAGTTGTGAATCGTCTTGAGATCGACATGGCAGAAGCGGGCGAGCTCGCTCGCGGTAAAGAGCTCCGTCGGTACGGTGTCCCGATTTTCCAGTATTTCTGACTTCATCCGGCCGGGAACCTTTTTATCCCATCCCCCCGACCTTTCAAGAACCGCCCCGAGGGAGCGGCCCTGAGGGAGCGGGATAAGCTGCGGGGTCCCCGCCGCGCCCGCCAGCCGAGGAACGCCGAGGAACCATTCGGTGCTGCGTCGGATTGACGGAACGGTATCAGGTGCTTAACCTGTTCCGCTCGCTTCGAGGCTGCTCCCCCTTTTGCGGGAACAACGGCGAGGCAGAACGCGCCCGAACCAGGATCTCCCATGAACAAGGCTCAGCTCAAGAAATTCCGCTCCCTTCTCGAAGAGAAACGAGACGAAATCGTCAAGAAGGCGAAGCAGACGTTGGACGAGGACATGACGCTCGACGCCAATGACCTTCCCGACGACATGGACCTCGCCTCGAGTGAGTACTTACAGTCCTTCACGTTTCGTCTGCGCGGCCGAGAAAAGTCGTTCCTCGACAAGATCACCAAGGCCCTTGCCAAGATCGACGACGGATCCTTCGGCACCTGTGAAGAGTGCGGCGAAGATATCTCGATCAAGCGTCTCGAGGCTCGGCCCGAAACGACGCTTTGCATCCGGTGCAAGGAAGATCAGGAGCGGATGGAGAAGGACTACGGCTGAATCGGCGGGTCGCCCGTCATCCGCGGCGAGGTGCGCGTCCTCGCTCGGCAGTGACGGGCGCTTCGGCGCGTCACCGCTCGCGCGCGGCCCTCTTGCTGCGCGGCGCGGACGCAGGAGCCGGCGTGGAAGCAGGAGCCGGTGCACCCATCGTCCCTTCCAAGACGTCCTTCAAATACTTCGCGGTGTGTGATCCCGGCGCGTGCGCCACTTCTTCCGGCGTGCCTTGCGCGACCAGCAGGCCCCCGCGTTCGCCCCCTTCCGGCCCGAGATCGAGCACCCAGTCGGCACACGCCACGACGTCGAGGTTGTGTTCGACGATGACCACGGTGTTGCCCGCGTCACGCAGCCCTGCCAAAGCGACGGTGAGAAGCTCGATGTCGGAGAAATGCAGCCCCGTGGTGGGCTCGTCGAGGACGTAGAGCGTGCGCCCGGTGGCTTTGCGTGCGAGCTCGCGTGCCAGCTTGACGCGCTGGGCTTCTCCGCCCGACAGCGTGGTCGCGGGCTGCCCGAGCGCGATGTAGCCGAGACCGACACGGCAGAGGGCGGCCAGACGTTCGCGCACGCGCGGGATCGTTTCGAACGTCTCGATGGCCTGTGTGGCCGTCAGATCGAGCGAATCGGCGATGGAAAGACCGCGGTAGAGGACCTCGAGCGTTTCGCGGTTGTAGCGGCGCCCTTGGCAAGCCTCACAGGTCACGAAGACATCCGGCAGAAAGTGCATCTCGACGCGCAGCACGCCGTCCCCTTGGCACGCTTCGCAGCGTCCGCCCTTCACGTTGAAGGAGAAGCGCCCCGCCTTGTAACCGCGCGCGCGCGATTCGGGGAGCCCCGCGTAGAGCTCGCGCAGGAGAGAAAAGACGCCGGTGTACGTGGCCGGATTGGAACGGGGCGTGCGCCCGATGGGGGCCTGGTCGATGGAAACGACTTTGTCGAGGTGCTCGAGACCTTCGATTCCTTCGCAGGGGCCGACCGCGCCGGCGGCTCCGTAGAGCGTCGCGCGCGCGGCGGGCAGCAGCGTATCGACGATGAGGCTCGATTTGCCGGACCCCGATACGCCGGTGACGCACGTCATCAGCCCGACCGGGATCGTCACCGTGACGTTGCGCAAGTTGTGCGCGGTGGCGCCGGTGAGCTTGATGACCTTGGCGTCGCGGCGCTTGCGCTTGGCCGGGATGGGGATGCGTTTTTGACCGGACAAATAAGGGCCGGTAACCGACGTCGGCGAGGCCATGATCTGCGCCGGGGTACCCTCGGCGACGATGTAGCCGCCGCGCGCGCCGGCGCCGGGCCCCATGTCGATGATGTGGTCGGCGGCGAGGATGGCCTCGCGATCGTGCTCGACGACGATGACGCTGTTGCCGATGTCGACCAGGCGCCGCAACGCCTCGAGCAGCCGTCGGTTGTCGCGCGCATGCAGGCCGACCGATGGCTCGTCGAGCACATAGAGGACACCCACCAAGGCGGCGCCGATCTGGGTGGCGAGACGAATACGCTGCCCTTCGCCTCCGGACAGCGTTTGCGCCGATCGATCGAGGGTGAGGTAGTCGAGCCCCACGTCGATCAAGAAGCCGAGCCGCGCAATCACCGAGCGCAGAAGCGGCTCGGCGATGGCGCGTTCGCGCCCCGTCAAGGCGCTGGCCGGTGCGAGCAGGGCCTCCAAGAACGTACGCACGTGGCGCAGGGCGAGGGTTCCGATGTCGGAAATGTTCCTCTCGCCGAGCCGGACCGCGAGCGCTTCGGGGCGAAGACGGCGCCCACCGCAGGCGTCGCAGGTGCGCGTGACGGCGAAGCGCCCGAGATCGTCGTCGCCAATGGCCCCTTCGTCGAGATCGGGGTCGGTGGTATCGGGTTCTTCCGGACCGGTGCTCGGGTCGGCCTCGGCGTCGATGCGACGTTCGAGTCGCGCCACGATGCCGTCGTAGGCGGCGCCGGCCTTCTTGGTGCGCGAATGGCCGGCCTGGCCGAAAAGAATGGCCTGGCGGGTCGCCTCGGGGATCTCGCTCCACGGTTTGTCGGCGTTGACGCCGAACACCTGTACGGCGCGGGCAACCTCGGCGGCGAGGGCAGGGGAGCCGCGCCGCCCCCACGCCAGCACCGCGCCTTCGCGCAGCGTGCGGTTGCCGTCCGGTACCACGCGTACGGGATCGATCTTGGTGCGCGAGCCGATGCCGTCGCAGGCAGGACAAGCGCCGTGCGGGCCGTTGAAGGAGAACATGCGCGGCTCGACGGGGGGCAGCGAGATGCCGCACTCGATGCAGGCGAAACGCTCGCTCATCCAGATCGGTTCGCCCCCTTCGCCGGGATCGACGAGGAGGCGCCCCTCGCCGATCTTCAGGGCAAGCTCCACCGAGTCCGTCAAGCGCCCCTTCAAGCCGTCCTTCAGCACGACGCGGTCGACGACGACGTCGAGATCGTGCGGCCGGGAGCGATCGAGGACGATCTCGTCACCGAGATCGACGACCTGCCCATCGATGCGCGCGCGCACGAACCCTTCGCGGCGAAGCCGATCGAACTCGAGCTTGAGCTCGCCTTTGCGCGCCCGCACGATGGGTGCGAGCAGCGTGAGACGCGCTCCTTCCCCCATCTCCAGGATATGGTCGACGATCTGCTGCACCGTCTGCGCTTCGATGCGCTTGCCGCAGCGGGGGCAATGGGGCACGCCGACCCGTGCGAAAAGAAGCCTCAAGTAGTCGGCGATCTCGGTGACCGTGCCGACGGTGGAACGCGGGCTCTTGGCGAGCGCGCGCTGCTCGATGGCGATGGCCGGGGAGAGCCCCTCGATGTTGTCGACGTCGGGCTTGGCGAGCTGCTCCAGGAACTGCCGTGCGTAGGCAGAGAGCGATTCTACGTAGCGGCGCTGCCCTTCGGCGTAGATGGTGTCGAAGGCCAGCGACGACTTCCCTGATCCGCTCGGGCCGGTGACGACGACCAGCCGGTTGCGGGGTAGCTCGCAGCTTACGTTACGAAGATTATGCTGGCGCGCGCCGCGAACGATGAGCCGATCCATAGGCACCCAACCATTTCGGTCCCGGTCCGAATAGCACAGCAGGAACAAAGCGTCCGCCGGATTGTAGGGGCGTCTGCGTCGCCGTGGGTTCGCGGGCTTCCGCGCCTGAGCGCCCGTCCGCAGCGGTCAGGCCGTGCGCCTCCTTCTGGCGAGAACTTGCTTCCTTGGCGTCGCGGCTGCTCTTCTTCAGCAGAATGACCGCGAGTTCGCGGCGGAGGTACGGACGGTCGTGCTCGAAGGGCTAGGGCCTCTGCTACCGCTGATCCTCGCGCTCGTCCCCTTGGCGGCCCCCGTGCCCGGCTGGCTCGGCGTCGACATCGCGCCCCTCGTGGCGCTGTCGCTCACCGAGCAGCTCGGCGAGCCGTGCCGACCGGGCATGGTGCTCGTCGATGGCAGCTATTGTCCGACGTACCACTACGAATGCCAGCGCTTCATCAAGGCCGACGAATCCGATCGCGCGGAGCGCTGCGCCGAGTACGCTCGCCGCGGCACGTGTCCGCTCGTCCTCGAGCCGCGCCGGTTCTGCATCGATCGCTACGAATGGCCGAATCTCGTGGGCGAAAATCCGCGGGTGTACGTCTCTTGGTTCGAAGCGAAATCGCTCTGCGGCGCCGTCGGAAAAAGGCTCTGCCGCCGCACGGAATGGATGCTCGCTTGCGAGGGCCAGAAACGGCTCCCCTATCCCTACGGCTTCATTCGCCAGCCGAGCCCTTGCAACATCGATCGCGGGCCGGTGCCTTTCAATGACGAAGCCATGCAAAATCCCGATACCCGGGAGGCCGAGCTGACGCGTCTGTGGCAAGCCGATCCCCTCGGTTCGCACCCGGGGTGCGCGAGCCCGTTTGGCGTCTACGACATGAGCGGAAACGTGGATGAGTGGACCGACAACCAAGCGGACGACCCGGATACCCCTGATATTTCGACGTTGAACGGGGGCTATTGGGGGCCGGTCCGCGACACGTGCCGCCTCACGACGTGGGCGCACGGGCCGTCGTTCAGGTTTTATCAAGTGGGATTCCGCTGTTGTTCCGACACCGATGACGGTATCGAAACGCCGCCGCTCGTCCTGCACCCGGGGGGCTCTCCCTGACGCTCCCCCGTCGGATTTTCCCCGACCGATCTTCGGGCTCGCGATACGGCCACTCAACCATCTGACCGAACAGGCAAATTTGCCTATCCGTGCGCCGGCAAGGTGAGGCGTCTCACGGGCCCCCCGCGCGGCGTCCAGCGCCACCTTGCCCTTGCGGAACCCCTTTCTATCTGGATCGGCGCGGCCGCGTCGCCGCGATCGCACGTGGCCGGAGGGGCGATGAGGCGAATCGCCCCCTTCCCCTCTACCGGCTCTTCGACTAGGTTTTCCCGCCGTGGTCGTCACGGCCGAATGCACGTTTCTCCAGGATCCTACTCGCCAAGCCGACCAGTTTGTCCGGGCCTATAGCTCAATCGGTCAGAGCCCCCGGCTCATAACCGGGCCGTTCCTGGTTCGAACCCAGGTGGGCCCACCGCTACTTACGGGGGAGGCAAAACAAAGCGTGCCTCCGCGCGGAGGCGCGCGCTCCCCCGAATGGGACGCGCGAGCTTTCTCGGCTCGCCCGCCCATTGAAAGTGCTGCCCTTCCGCCTCTTCACGGGGCAAGCTAGTCAAAAGGAGATTTCACGTTTGAGCCTCAGGGATCAGATTGTCAAACTCGAAGCGCTGGCGACGGTCGATGCGGAGCTTCGGCGCCTGGATGATCAGCTCGCCGAGGAACGCGGCATCCTCGCCACCTTGAAAAACGATCTTCGCGCGCTCGACGAAAGGCTGGTGACGGACCGGGCCAGCCTCTCCGAAATGGAAAAGACGCGGAGCGAGCTGATCGCCGAAGTCCGCCAGATGACGACCCAGATCGAAAGATCCCGGGAAAAGCTCTCGCGGTCACGCAACGAGCGGGAGTCCAATGCCGCCCAGCGCGAGCTCGAAGAGCTGCGCAAGCTGCAGCGCGATCGCGAAGACGAGAGCACCAAGCTATCGACCCTCTCCGATGCCGCGCGCAAGACGATCGAGGAGACCGAAGCGGCGCAGAAGAAGATCGCCGACGACCTCGGCGGCCGCGAATCGGACATCTCCATCAGCTTGACCGCCGCCATGCAAGCCCGTGACGCCAAAATCGCCGAGCGCACCCGTCTCGCCGAAGCCGTGCAGCCCATGACGCTTCGCCGCTACGAGCAAGTGCGCAAGCGCAAGGGCAACGCCATCGCCAAGACCATCGACGGCACGTGCCTCTCCTGTCATATGCGCCTGCCGCCGATGCTGTTCCAGAAACTGATGCGCGGGGACGCCTTCGAGCAGTGCCCGAGCTGCAACCGCATTCTTTATTACGAGCCCCCCGACGACGCGCGAGAGGGGGGGGCCAGCTGAAAAGCTGCCCCACCTGCCATCGGCTCTATCCCGACGATGCGGGGTTCTGTCCGCTCGACGGCGTCGAACTCAAGCGCTCCACGCTGGTCCCGGTGGCTGCGACGGACGAAGACCCGCGCGTTGGCTCCATCCTGTGCATGCGCTACCAGGTCCGGCGCGTCGTTGCCGACGGCGGCATGGGTCGTGTCTATCAGGCTCTCGATCTGCAGGACAAATCGGGCGTCGCCATCAAGGTGCTCCACCCCGACGTGTCGCGCGACGCCGTCGCCGTCGAGCGGTTCAAGCGCGAGTACGAGGTGTCGAAGCTCCTGCCCCACGAGCATATCGTCGACGTGCGGGATTTCAGCGAGACCGAAGACAAGAGCTACGCCCTGGTCATGGAGTACCTGGAGGGGGAGGAGCTTCGCACGCTCATCAAGCGCGACAAGCGGCTTCTTCCCGAGCGCATCGTGCGCATGCTGAGCCAGGTGGCCATCGGTCTCGATTCCGCGCATCGGCAGAGGCTCGTGCACCGCGACCTCAAGCCCGACAACCTCTTTCTCTGCGGCACGCGCGAGGGCGACATCGTCAAGGTGCTCGACTTCGGTTCCGTCAAAGACAAGGGGTCGATGGCGAAGAAGCTGACCGTCATCGGCACCACCATCGGTTCCCCTTACTACATGGCCCCCGAGCAAGCCCAGGGCCTCGATACCTTGGATGCGCGCGCCGACGTGTGGGCGCTGGCGGCCATCACCTACGAATGCATCACGGGAACGGTGCCGTTTCAGGGGGTGAACGGGCCGAGCATCCTCTTGTCCATTCTCACCAAAGATCCCGAACCGCCGACGCGGGCAGGTAAAGACGGCGGCGCGCCCATACCGCCCTCCATCGATGATCTGATGGAAGTCGCCCTCGCCAAGAACCCCAACATCCGTACGCGCACCGTGGGCGAGTTCGCCGACGCGCTGGGACACGCGTACGGCCTCACCGGCTCGCACATGGACTGGGCGTACACCCCACAATCGGTGCTCGGCCAAGCGATCCACGCGGCCTTGCCGAGAGTCATGGCCGGCCGACATGCGCCGGGTGCACCCACCGCCCCCGCCGTGCCCGCCGCCGCCATGCACGCTGGATTTACGCCGCCCCCTGGGTTGGGCTTTGGCGGTCCCGAGGCGATGGCGATGCAGCCGATGGCGCCTTCTTACCGCACCGTGGCCGACGACGCCGAATTCGTGATGGGTGTCCCCAAAGCGTTCCCGCGCTGGGCGATCGGAGCCATCATCGCCAGCGCGGCCATTCTTCTCTTCGTGCTGGTCGCCGTCTTCTTGAATTGAGCAGGTTCGCGCGAGCCGGTGCGTGCTCTGGCTTCGGCAGGGTATTCGGCTGAAATTCGTGAAGCGGCGTAGGCCTTCGCGTCCGAGCGACCCAGCGCTGGGCCCGCCGCCGTCTGGTCGAAAAGATGCCGTCGTGGTACCTTTCCCTGCCATGGACAAAGCCCAACGAGCGCCGTGGTCGCCCGCCGCACGAGCGGCAATGCTGTGCTCGGTTGGGCTGGCCGCGGCCGGCTGCGGGAAGGTGAGCGAGGCGGCGCCGAGTTCCGCCAACGCGCAGACCTCGCCCAATGTGGTGGTGAACGCCACAGCCGAGCCCGCCGCAATCGGCGCCGCGTCGTTCGACAACGCCAACTACAGCGCGAGAATCGCCAGCGCCGGACCCTGCAAGAAAGATCAGACTTGCACCGCCGAAGTCGTCGTCCAAGCGAAGGGTGACTACCACATCAACGACAAGTACCCCTACCGCTTCAAGCTCGAAGACCCGCCGGCGGCCGGCCTCAAATATCCGAAGGCCGTGATCAGCAAAGAGGACGGCACGATGGACGAGCACAAGGTGACGCTCATGGTGCCGTTCGTACCGGCCAGCGCCGGCGACAAGAAGGTGGCGGGCACGCTTTCGCTCAGCGTCTGCTCCGCTGCCAATTGCCTCATGGACAAGCAGCAGCTCGATCTCACGGTGAAGGTCGAGTAGTGGACAAGAGCGCGGGGGAGCGGGCACTGGCGCATCTCGACACGATCGCCGCCACCGTCGAGAGCCGTTTCCGCGAGGGGCGGCGCGTCCTTTCCTTCCAGGAGTACCTCGAGCTCTTTGCCACCGATCCCGTGCGCTACGGCCGCGATGCGTCGCGCTACATGCGCGACCTCTTCGACTATTACGGGACGTCGCAAGTCGAACGCCCCTGGGGCACGCTGACGCGCTACAAGCTCTTCGACCTCCCCTGGGAGTCGCCCACGGCGCGCCGTGACGCGCTCGTCGGACAAGAGGAGGTGCAAGGCGAGCTCTATCGCGTGCTTTCCAACTTCGCCCAAGAGGGGCGCCCCAATCGGCTCATCCTCTTGCACGGCCCCAACGGCTCCAGCAAATCGACGGTGGCCGCGTGTCTCATGCGCGCACTCGAGCACTACGCGAGCACCGACGAAGGAGCGCTTTACCGCTTTCATTGGGTCTTCCCCAGCCACAAGACGATCCGCGGATCGATCGGATTCGGCGGCCCGAGAAGCGCGGGCAGCGTGGGGGCGAGCTACGCCCACCTCGACGAGGACCAGATCGACGCGCGACTCTTCATCGAGATCCGCGACCATCCGCTCTTCTTGCTTCCGATCGCCCAGCGCCGGCAGCTTCTCGAAGAGCTCTACCCGAAGACCGATCGCTCCCACCGCCCGCCGGAATGGCTCTTGCGAGGTCGTCTGTCCCACAAGAGCCAGCAAGTGCACGAAGCGCTCTTGGCCAGCTACAAGGGGTCACTGGCCGAGGTGCTCCGACACGTGCAGGTCGAGCGTTACTTCATTTCGCAGCGCTATCGCGTCGGCGCCGTCACCATCGGCCCGCAGATGTCGGTCGATGCCGGCGAGCGACAGATCACGGCCGATCGTTCGGTGGCCGCCCTGCCGACATCGCTCAAGGCGACGACGCTCTTCGAAGCCTACGGCGAGCTCATCGACGCCGCGGGCGGTCTCCTCGAGTTCAGCGACCTCTTGAAGCGCCCCCTCGACGCCTTCAAGTACCTGCAAATCTCCATCGAAACCGGGGAGGCGGCGCTCGGGCAGCAGAACGTGCAGCTCAACACCGTGATGATCGGAAGCGCCAACGAAGTGCACTTGAGCGCCTTCCGCGAGCATCCCGAATTCTCGAGCTTTCGCGGCAGGCTGGAAATGGTGCGCGCGCCGTACCTTCGCAGTTACCTGGAAGAGAAGGCCATCTACGACGCGCAGATCGCGCCGCAAGTGCAGCGCCACGTCGCCCCGCACGCGACCGAGATCGCCGCCATGTTCTCCACGCTGACGCGCATGCGCAAGCCGAACCCCGACCGTTACCCGCGTGTCGTGGCGCAAGTGGTGAGCTCGCTCACGGCGCTGGAGAAGATGGACCTCTTCGCCTTCGGCATCACGCCGGAACGGCTCGACTCCGACGCGCAAAAGCTGCTGAAAGCCAACATCGACGAGATCTACCGCGAGAGCGACGCCTATCCCATCTACGAGGGTCGAATCGGCGCCAGCCCGCGCGAGATGCGCACCGTCCTGCTCGATGCCGGGCAGAGCAAGATCTACAAGTGTCTCTCGCCGCTTTCCGTTTTGACCGAGCTCGACGAGCTCTGCGAGCGCGTGTCCGAATACGAGTGGCTCCAGGAAGAACAGCTGGCCGGCGGCTACCACGATCACAAGGCCTTCCGCGAAGCGGTGCGAGCGCGGTTGCTCGACAACTGGGAGGTGGAGATGCGCGTCGCCAGCGGGCTCGTGTCCGAATCGCAATACGGTGAGCTCTTCGACAAGTACATTACCCACGTCGGCGTCTGGGTGAAAAAAGAGAAAGTGCGTAACCGCTTGACGGGCAAGTACGAAGAGCCCGACGAGCTCATGATGGGCGAAGTAGAAGGACTGCTCGGCGTGAAGGGGGACACTTCCGACTTTCGCCGCGGCCTCATCTCGGCCATCGCGGCGTGGGCCATCGATCATCCCGACGCCAAGATCGACAACACCGTCGTTTTCGCGGGGCAAACCAAGAAGATCCGCGACGCGGTGTTCGGTGAACGGCGCAAGCAGATCGCGCTGCTCGCTCGCGACATGATGCTCGTGCTCTCCGAGCAACCGGCGGGGCTCTCCGCCGATCAGATCGCGGAGGCGCGCGCCGCGACCGAACGGCTCAAAACGACGTACGGCTATTGCGAGGACTGCGCCCGCGACACGGTGTCCTCGCTCGTCCGCTGGCGCTACGCCGAGCTCGTGAATTAGTGCCGGTCGCCGGATGCCGATGCTCGTCGATTCTCATTGCCACCTCGATCCTGTCTATCTCCCCGGCGGGCCCGACGACGTATTGAAGCGCGCGAAGGCGGCCGGCGTGGGCACGTTCGTGTGCATCGGTGTGGGCCGCGATCTCGGCGCGGCGCGCGCGGCGGTGGCGCTCGCGCGCGCGCGCGACGAAGTATTCGCCACGGTCGGTGTGCATCCCCACGACGCGGCGACGACCGACGAAGAAGGGCACCGCGAGATCGCCCGTCTCGCCCAAGATCCGCGCGTCGTTGCCATCGGCGAAATCGGCCTCGACTTCCACTACGATCATTCGCCCCGCGCCGTGCAAAAGCAGGTCTTTCGCCGCATGATCGCGTTCGCGCGCGAGCAGAAGAAGCCGATCGTCATCCACACCCGCAGCGCGCCCGCCGACACGCTCGCCATCCTGGAAGAAGAGAACGCCCGCGACGTGGGGGGCATCATCCACTGCTTCTCCGAGGATCGTGCCTTTGCGGAGCGAGCGCTCGGGCTCGACTTCGATTTGTCCTTCTCCGGCATCCTCACCTTCAAAAGCGCGCACGCCATCCGCGAGGCTGCCCGCTACGCCCCCTCCGATCGCATCCTGGTCGAAACGGACAGCCCCTTTCTTGCGCCGGTCCCGTTGCGGGGAAAACCGTGCGAACCCGCCTACATCGTCCACACGGCGCGCTGTTTGGCGGAGCTGCGGGGCGAGACGCTGGACGTGATCGCCCGCCAGACGACGGCCAACGCCGCGAAGCGACTCGGTCTCTCGCTGCCCCCTGACTGAGGGCCCCAAGTCGAGCTGTCCCGTCAGATGACGGGGACTTACCGGAAGCTCGATGATCGGTCTGGAAACACGAAGCTGACGCAGTAGGGTTAATGGCCAGAGGCGAGAGGTACGGTTCGCGTGGAGAGTCGTTCACTGCTGCGGCGCTGGGTTGGGCCGGGTTCGTTCGCAGTTTCGCTCGCGGGGCATCTCGCACTTCTCGGGGTCGGGGCGGTCGCGCTTTCCTGGGGGCTCGCTCGCGGGGGTCCGGAAGAGAGCACCCTTCACGAGCTCGAAATTCCTGTCGAAATCACGCCGCTGCACCTGCCTTCGCTGCGTTTCGGTCCGCCGCTCGGCGAGCCTTCGCCGGAGGAATCGCCCTTGCTCGACGCCCTCACGCCCGGGGGAGGCGAGGGGCTCGCGCGGCCGGAGATGGATCGCACCGGGCGAGGTGGCTCGCGGCACGCCGACAGCGCCGCGCTCAACCTCGCCGATCGCAACGACGGGCTCACGCTTTCGCGCGAGGTGACCAGCCGCATCGATCGCGATCAAATCCAGCGACTCCAGACATCGCGCGAGCGCGCGACCTTCGAAGACCGCCGCTCGACCACGCATCCCATGGACCTCGTCTTTCTGGCGAGCGGCGAAGGCCACCTCGCCGAGCGCCGCCCGCGCGCCGCCGCCGATCCCAGCCGCGGGGCGCTGCGCGCCGACCAACCCGCGCTGAGGGGATCGGTGGTGGGCGCGCCCCGGGAGGTTGGCGAATTCGAAACCGCACATGAAGCGGGCGGCGAGTCCCGCGGCGGTCCGCACGCGGCTCCGGGCATGGGGATCCTCTCCGGCACCCCTGGCCGAGACCACCGACCCTCGGCGGCCGTCGCACGTGGCCGCCCGCGCGTCACCGAAGCACCACCGTCCATCCCCGCCGATCGGACCGGATCGCCGAAGGACACGGTCGACAGTGAGCAAGAAGTCGCGGCGACCGTGCAGTCGCTCGTTCACGCCAGCACGGCCGGCGGCGTGCTCGGGGGTGGACCGGGCGGACAAGAGGGGTCGCTCCCTGCAGGCTCGGAGGGGGCGCTCGGGCCCGGCTCTCGTGCGGCCCCCTTTGGCGGCGGTTCCGGGCCTTTCACCGGGCTTTCCGACGCGGATCCGCGGATCTCGGCCTACCGGCGTAGCGTGCTGGCCAAGATCTATCCGCTCTGGGAAAACGCCTTTCCGAAATCGGCCAGCCTGGAGGGCAAACAGGGGCGCGCGATCATCGCGCTCGTCATCTACAGCGACGGTCACGTCGACGGCGTCCGCGTCGCGCGTCCGAGCGGCGTGCCCGAGTTCGATGACAACGTGCGCCTCGCCGTCCTGCGCGCCGCCCCCTTCGGCCCATTCCCGCCGAACATCCCCTCGCCGTCGATGAACTGGAAGATCACCTTCGATATGAACAACCCAGTCGTTCGGTAGGACAGCGCGGCACCGGCGACGGTTCACGGGAACGTCGGGGTTCCTCGGGAACCGCTCCTGGCACCGCGAGAGCCAGGGACGAAGGGCCCAAGCGGATCAGGATTGACGTCATTGCGCGGATGAACAAGGACTCACCCTGGTGCATTCGGGCCGTCCTTCATCGCCCGCTCGCGCCCCAGCGAAGCTTCCCCGAATGCGAAACACGGATGATCGCAGGCGACGAAATGAACAATCTCGAGCAGCCATTGCGGCGCGCCGTCGAGAAACCAGGAGCCCCGGAAGAATGAAACAGCCGATTGCGTGGTTCATCGCTCTTTTCGCATCAATCGTCGTTGGGAACGCCGCTGTCGGCTGCGGAAGTGACGAGAACACTTCGGGTGGGACAGGTGCCAGCGGTGGAAGCGCGGGCCGCGGCGGAAGCGGGGGCGGCGCGGGTAGCGGCGGAACCGCGGGAAGCAGCGGAAGCGCGGGCAGTGGCGCAACGGCGGGCAGCGGCGGAAGCGCGGGCAGCGGTGGAAGCGCGGGCAGCGGCGGCCGCGCGGGCAGCGCCGGAAGCGCGGGCAGCGGCGGAGCGCCGGATGCCGGCGGCCCTACCATGCCGTGTGGCACGACGATGTGCGGGTCGGTCGAGGCGGCCGGCATCGGGACGTTGATGCCATGTTGCGCGCAAGGCGAGATGAATGCTTGCGGGCTGATATTCCAGGGCATCTGCTTCACGAGGACGCCGGGCACGTCCAATCCCCTTTGCCCCGACGTGATGCTCCCGACGACGATGGGGACGATGGTGAATGTGCCAGGCTGCTGCACGGCCACCGCCGTCTGTGGCGGGAATCTCGGGGCACCTCTCGGATGCAACGAGTTGACGCCCTTCACCGGGCAACCGGGATCGCCCTGTGGCGGGGACGCGGGTCCGCCCCCGCCGTCCGACAGCGGCGTCGACTCCGGCACGGACAGCGGAGTCGACTCCGGAACCTCGCTCGAGGCAGGCGGCGACGCACGAGACAGCGGCCCGGCGAGCGATGCACGCGATGGCGCCCCTTCCGACGCGCGCTCCGACGGCCCAGGCTGAGGGACGTGGCGATCAAAGCACCGCGAAAAGCGGTGCCGGAGGAGGGAATCGAACCCCCGACCCGGCGCGTATGAAACGCCTGCTCTAGCCGACTGAGCTACTCCGGCAAAACTGCAATTGTACCCTGGGTTTCGCGGGCGCGGACTATGTCGGCCCGTGCCCTTTGTGTCAAGCGCCGCGCGGCAAGGGGGCCGCGCGGCAAGGGCGCCGTGTGCTCAGGGCACGCCGGGAACCGGGCCGTGGGCCCGATCAGTACTGGCCGAACAGATCCTGAATGCGCGACTCGAGAGCGAGGGCGATCTTGTAAAGCGAGGATATCGACGCCGAAGATTCGGCGCGCTCAATCTGTGACAAGAGCGAAACACTGAGACCCGTCCGTCGCGACATCTGCTTCAGCGTCAGGTCTTTGTCCTTGCGGAGGTTGCGGATCGTATCGCCGATGACCTTGTGCAGCTGCTCCTCGGGGGTTCGCGCGAGGCCCTTCTTCCGCATGACACGGGCGAGCACTTCGCGGAACTCGTCGACGTTGAAGGGCTTCTTGATGTAGTCGACGGCATCGAGCTTCATCGACGCGACCGCCGATTCGAGGTTCGGGTACCCCGTGAAGATGACGACGGCGAGGTCGGTATCGATTTCGCGGATCCGCTTGAGCACCTCGATGCCGTCGAGGTGGGGCATCATGAGATCCAAAATGAGCAGGTGGTAGCCCCCGCTCCGTATCTCGGCTTCGACTTGCGTGGGGTCGCTCAGCGTTTTGACTTGATAACCGTCGCGCTCGAGCAAGGTCTGCATGTAGTCACAGATGGCTCGATCGTCGTCGACGATAAGGATCCGAACTGCGGGAAGCTCAATGGCCACGGTATCCTCCTGTCGCAGGGGCGGAAAGGGTTTGGCGGGCGGCAGACCCAGCCAGATTACAGCCAGACTATAACCTAATTCCGCTGAGGGTGCAAGGGCCGGGACATCTTTTTCCGGAAGCGACTTTTTCGGAAGTAAGCCGTGCATTTTCGGCATCCATTCTGAGCCCTGTCGCGGGCACCCCGCGACCTTGTATCCGGGCAGCAGGCGCTGCAGTTGGGTGCGCAAGGACCGCGCGTACAGCTTTCGCTCGACCCGTGTGGGCCTACGACCGCGCAGTAAGGAAGACACCCTCATGCCCGATTACCTTCCTTCGTACTTTCACGCGGAGAAGCAGGAGAGCGCGGTGTTCGTAGCGATGGGCCTTGCGGCGATCGCCGCTGCGATAAGGATCTGGCAGCGTCACCCCCGGTTTCGCACCATTGCCTACCCCTTGGTCGCCATCGCCGTCATCCAGCTCGTCGTGGGAGGCGCGGTGTTCGCGCGCACCGAGTCGCAGGTCGCCGCGCTCGTCGAACAGCGCCGCGCCGACCCCGCCGCCTTTCGCGCCGCCGAAGGCGCTCGCATGGCCCAGGTGATGGAGAACTTCCAAATCTACAAAGCCATCGAGATTGCCATGCTGATCGGCGGGGTAGGGCTCGTCATTCTTTGCCGCAAACGCCCGGCGCTGGCGGCCATCGGCTTGGGGTGCATGCTCCAGGGCGGTGCGATGCTCGCCTTCGATCTTTTCGCCGAGACCCGCGGCCGGACCTACGTCGAAGCGATCGGTCGCGGATGACCCGGCTCCCTCGGGCCAGCGGCCACCTTCCGCGACCGAGGTGTAAGGCCAAAGGAGTCAGGAGGAGGCCGATGCGACGCGATATCCGAAAACGAGCGAAACGATGCCCGAGGGAGGGGACCCTTGGACCAACGTCGATTGAAGTCGAAACCTGCGGCGAGCTAAACTGTGGTCGTCCCACGAGATGCGCGGGCACACGGGAGGTGTGGTCATGGACGTAAAAGAATTCGTTCGACGCGTCGTTTCGACGCATCCGCGGATGACGGCACGCATGGTTTCGGAAGCGATGGTTGACGAAGAGACCGGTGCGATCGTCGTGCTCGAAGAGGGCAAGCTCGTGGGGATCGTCTCCGAGCGGGACATCGTCGCGCGCGTCGTGGCGAAGGGGCTCGACCCAGCGATGGTCGCGGTGTCCGACGTCATGACGCGCGACGTGCGCACCGTGACCGAGAGCGTGTCGGTCCGCCGCGCGCTCGAGATGATGGCCCAGGGGCGTTTTCGGCACCTTCCGGTCGTGGACGGCTCGGGACAAGTCGTCGGCATGCTCTCCATCCGGGATCTGGTGGGACAGCGCATCGGCGAGCTCACGCTGAAGAACGACGATCTCGTGGCGTTCATCTCGACGGACGGCCCCGGCGGCTAACCGGCGGATCCCATGAACCCGCATGTCGAAATCCTGGGCACCTCCGCGCGCTCGAGGCTTTCGCAACGCCAGACGTGCTGCGCGGTTTTCAGCTTTGCCGGGGTACGTGGCGCCGGGCACGACCGGCGCCACACATCCACTGGCTCTCGAGGCAGCGCTCAGAAGTCGCCGGCGTCGCCGTGACCCGGTTGCCCGGCACCCTTCTTCGGTTGAGGTCTCTCGGCGATGAGCGCTTCCGTCGTCAGCATGAGCCCTGCGACGCTGGCCGCGTTCTCGAGAGCGGTGCGCACCACTTTGACCGGATCGATGACGCCCTGTTCCAAGAGATCGCCGTATTCGCCCGTGGCGGCGTTGAACCCGTAGCTGCCCTTTCCTTCACGGACCTTGTGGATGACGATGGATCCTTCGACCCCCGCGTTTTCTGCGATCTGCCGGAGGGGCTCCTCGATGGCCTTGCGGATGATGGAGAGGCCGAACTTCTGCTCGTCGGGCACGTCGAGGTTGTCGAGCGCACTTTGAGCGCGGATCAACGCCACCCCACCACCGGCCACGATGCCTTCCTGTACAGCGGCGCGCGTGGCGTGAAGGGCGTCCTCGACGCGGGCCTTCTTCTCTTTCATCTCCGTCTCGGTGGCCGCGCCGACCTTGATGACAGCGACACCGCCGGCCAACTTGGCCAGCCGTTCCTCCAGTTTCTCGCGGTCGTAGTCCGATGTCGTGTTTTCGATCTGGGCGCGGATTTCCGCAATGCGGCCCTTGATCAGGTCCTTCGTGCCGCCGCCGCCGACGATGGTGGTCGTATCTTTGTCGAGAGCGATTCGCTTGGAGCGCCCGAGATCGGCCAAGGTGACGTTTTCGAGCTTGAGTCCGAGCTCTTCGGCGATGACCTGGCCACCGGTGAGGACGGCAATGTCCCGCAGCATTTCCTTGCGCCGGTCGCCGTAGCCCGGCGCTTTGGCGGCTGCGCATTTCAGGGTGCCGCGCAGCTTGTTGACGACCAGCGTTGCCAGCGCTTCCCCGTCGAGGTCCTCCCCGATGATGACGAGCGGTTTGTCTTCCTTGGCGATCGCCTCGAGGATGGGCAAGAGATCCTTCATCGTCGTGATCTTTTTTTCCGATAGCAGGAGGTAGGCGTCCTCGAAGACTGCTTCCATCCGTTCGGGATCGGTAATGAAGTAGGGCGAGAGGTAGCCACGGTCGAACTGCATTCCTTCCACCACCTCCAGCGTCGTTTCGGCGCTCTTGGCTTCCTCGACGGTGATGACCCCCTCCTTGCCGACCTTCTCCATCGCTTCGGCGAGCAGTTTGCCCACCGTCTCGTCGCCATTGGCGCTGATGGTCCCGACCTGGGTGATCTCCTTGGGATCCTTCGTCTGCTTGGCGCCTTTCTTCAGGGCCTGCACGATGGCTGCTACGCCCTTTTCGAGGCCGCGCTTGATCTCCATCGGATTGTGACCGGCAGCGACGAGCTTGGATCCCTCGCGGAAGATGGCCTGCGCCAGCACCGTGGCCGTGGTCGTGCCGTCTCCGGCGACGTCCGAGGTCTTGGAGGCGACTTCCTTGACCATCTGCGCCCCCATATTTTCGAACTTGTTCTCCAGCTCGATCTCTTTGGCGACGGTCACGCCGTCCTTGGTGATCGTCGGCGAGCCGTAGCTCTTCTCGAGGACAACGTTGCGCCCCCTCGGACCGAGGGTGACCTTGACGGCATTGGCGAGCGCGTTGACGCCCGACAGAATGAGACTACGGGCGGCGTTCTTATAAACGATTTCTTTGGCTGACATGGGCTGGACTCCTCGAAGGTCGGTTCTCTTGACGGCGCGGCTCGCGTCGCGGTGTTTCCTGGAGCGGTTTGGGCGGGGGGAGACGCCGGTTATTTCTCGATCACCCCGAGGATGTCGTCCTCACGCAGAATGAGACGGTCCTCGCCGTCGAGCTTGATCTCGGTACCGGCGTACTTTCCGAACATGACGGTGTCTCCCGCCTTCACATCGAGTTTTCGGATGGTGCCATTTTCGAGAATCTTACCGTTGCCGACGGCGACGACCTTCCCCTCGATCTGCTTTTCCTTGGCGGTGTCCGGGATGACGATTCCACCTTTCGTCATGGTCTCCTCGTCGATGCGAATGACGATGACGCGGTCTTGTAGCGGCCGAATGTTCATATGATTGCGCTCCTTGTCATTCTCGAGAAGCGACGATCGCTCCGCGTTGATTTCGGTCCGCGCCTCGCGCGGACATCAATTGAAAACGCTCCTGGGAGCGCCCCTAGAGGCCGCCAGCCGAACGGGTCGAACCGTTCGGCTGATTCGGCTACGCACGAGAAAGTCGGGCTAGCGACCTTCGACGGGCTTCACGATGATCTCGACCCGACGGTTGTTAGCACGCCCCTCGGCTGATGTATTGTCGGCGATCGGCCGCGTGGGGCCGAGTCCCTCGGCTCGGATCTGCTCGGCAGGCACGCCCCGCGAAACCAAGTAGCTTACGACCGCCTGCGCGCGCCGATCGGAGAGCCCTTGATTCGACGTCGCGGATCCCTGCGAATCGGTGTGCCCTTCGACGACGATCTTGTGGTCGTCCTGGGTCTTCAGCGCTTCGGCGACCTGGCCCAGCCTTTCTTGCGCGGCCGGCAAGAGCTGGTCTTTGTTCGACGCGAAGAGAACGCTCCCCGACAGCGTGATCACCATTCCGCGAGGTTCCTGCTTGATCGCCATCGATGCTGCGAGTCGATCCATCGCCTCCTTGGCCTTCTTGTCGGCATCGGCGCGGGCTTTCTTCTCGACTTCGAGCTTCTGTTCAGTTCCGGCGAGCTGGACATTGGCGTTGGCGAGCTGACCACGCGTCTGAGCGAGCTGACCCTTGGTCGCCACCTTGGCGTCGTTGTCGGCCTGGCCCTTGACGGCCTGGGCCTGCGCGTTGGCGGCATTGGCCTCGGCGAGCTCGGCTTTTCGATGAGCGACGTAGGCAAGATCTTTGGTTTTCTGGTCGCCCGGGTCATCGACGTAGGACTGTTCGGCCTTGTCGAGCGCCACTTTGGCTTCGTGGACTTGATCCGGTTTGTACTGCGTCGCCGGCCCCGATTGCGCTTTCAGATAGGCGGAGCGAGCGTCCAGAAGATCCTGGGGAACGGGTGCTGTGGCGCAGCCTGCGATCAATATCGCCAGAAGGCTGCCCATCGTTACGACGATGTTTTTTTGCAAGGCTTTCATTGAACTCTCCGTTTCATTTTGGATGGGGCCGCTCACGGCGTAGGTGTTCCGGTCTGCACGGCGCGCGCGGCGTCGACGGCGGCGCCGGCCTGCACGTTCGAGCTAGCCACGTGGGAGAGCGCGATCGCCAACTCGGCGTCGGCCTGGGCGCGCATCAGCACGTATTCGGCCCTCTTGTTCTCATTGTCACGAATGAGTGCCTTGGCAGCGAGAAGCTGTTCTTCGGCGAGCTTCAGGTGAAGCGCTGCCCGAGGAACGTTGCCGCTGCCCGTTTCCTGGGCGGCTCGAATGGCAGCCTCGGAAGAAGCAACCTTTGCATGCGGCGGCGGACTGCCCCCGCACCCCGCAATTCCCATGACTGCCGCGGCCGATACCCCAACCGCTGCCCAACCCCATATTGATTTCATGATGTCTCTTTCCGTCGACTCGTTGTGAGTCGTCTATGCGCGATAACGGCATATTCTACGAACATTGCAATTGTTATGCTTGTTTCGCTTAGCAATCCAATCGATATGCGATATGTCAGCCATGCTTTCTCTGCATGGCCGAGGCGACGAGCCATGGCGGCTGAGGGATGTGCAGAAGCGACTCACGCTCGCGCGCGAATGTCCCGCGACGGCATGGAAAACCACGAAGACCGCAGAGCCGCCCCCCGTTTGCAGCCACGCCTACGCAGCGACCGTTCCCGCGTCCTGCGTCATTGGCAACCAGCGTTGCTGTCGCTGTCGCCAAAACAACCAAACCCCCCCCTTCAGAGCGTATTCGTCAATGGACGCCGTTCTTCTTGTTGCCCGCCCCTTTGAGCTTGTCCCCCGCGCTTTTGACCTTGTCCCCCATGACATGCACGCCGTTTTGGGCCTTGTCGGCGAACTTCTGGCCCGCTTGCTTCAGCTTGTCGGCTGTTTCGACGGCGAGCTCCTTCGCCTTTTTTCCAATGTCGGAGAGTGTGTGATCGCCCTTGTGGACGGTTTCGGTCGCCGTGTGACCGGCCTTGTCGACCGTTTCCTCGGCCGTGTTCTTCAACTTCTCCGCGGTCTCGTCGACTTTGTTTTTGAGATTGGTCATGGGCCCCTCCTTCGGAACGTCGTGAATTGCGATGGACGAGGCGGAGAGAGGCGAAAGTGGCGCGTCCGTCGTGCTTCTGCCTTCAAGCGGACGTCGCCGGATTCGCCGCGGCCCGGTCGCCGGGCGCGCAACCTTGTCACTCTGGGATCTTTTCGCAATACGACCTTGGTTCCGACGCGCATCGTCTCGTCGGCGCTCCGCCCGCCGCAAACCGTGGCTCGAATAGGGCTCTATTCGTTGGCCCACATGCCGTTCCACCATGCCCGACCTAAAGGAATGGAATGCGTCGACTGCAGTCCGGACCGCTCCAGTGCTTCCGTGGTCGCCTTTACCGTGGGAAACCACGACTTCCAGGTCGTCGCTTGCCCTTCGAATGGGCCGCTCAGGATGCCGCGCTTTCTCAGATCGACGAGCCGCGCCTGTAGCACCACGAGATCGACGCCGAGCAGTTGGGCCATCTCGGAATCCGTGTGAACCGTTGGCCCCAGCAGCAGTTCGAAAAGGCGACCGATCGTCGAGTTGAGCATGGCGCCACTGTAAGAATCAATGCCATCAATCGCCAATCGATTCTTGGCATGTCGGACATGCATGAAAGTCCGCCTCGACTGAGCGGTCTTCGCCGGGCTTGGCGCAGAGGGCGCGCACATTGCGCACGCCGCTCGCGCCGGCAGGATCGACGAACAACATGTCTACATTGCGCCAGGCGGAGCGGGGCGCGAGCTGGGCAGGCAAGACTGCCTGTTTCTGTACATGCTGCGATGGCGCCGTGATTCGAACCTCAGCCAGTGGGATCGGCTGCGGCTCGATGCGCGACACGACGGGGCGCGGTTGTCGTCCCCCGGGGACGCCGTGCGAATGCCGACTATCGGATAGCGGATACGCTCTCGCATCATGTGCGCCTCCGCGGTCATTTGCAAGGCGCATTGCAAATAATTGTCGTCAATCGCCGTCTTCCGTCTTCCGTCTTCCGTCTTCCGTTTCGCGTGCCGGGCGAGCGATCGATGGCGATGGAAACGCTCCATCGTTTCTCGGGGCGCAAGGCCCACGTCGACTTGGCTTCGACAAATCACCTGGCGACGTTCGCCGCCGAGGGCCACCCTGGGTCCATGACGTCTCTGGACCAGCTGACGGACGGCGAGTTGCGCGCTTGCACCGTCTCGTCGAAGTACCCTTTGGTCCCATGTTCGCATTCGGGCGATTTGCTGCCTGGCTACATCATCTGCGTCCACGCGATCGCTGAAGCGATCGATTTGGCAGTCGAGCATGCGACGTCGTCCAAGGTGGGCAAGGTCACCTGCTCCCGGTGCATCCATTCGACGCGGCTCTATGATCTGCGTACGGCATGCGCTCATTACGTTCGCGATCACTTTGCAGTTCCGCTGTGAGCGGTCGCCGCGGCGCGAACGACCGGTCTTTTTGGGGGCGAATCGAGCGAGGACACGGCCCCGCCCGGTCCATTCGACGGATGATCATACGGCCCAGCTCATTCGGCGGTCCGCCTCCGCCGTGCCAATCGATGGTAAGGTGGTCTCGATGAAACTATCAGGAATCGACGCCAATCTTCTTGCCGCGCTCGACGCGCTCCTACGCGAGAAGAGCGTCACTCGTGCGGCGAGGCGACTCGGCGTGGGGCAGCCCGCGGTGAGCCACTCCTTGTCGCGACTGCGGGCGCACTTCAAGGACGACCTGCTCGTGCTGAAGGGGCGCAACTACGTCCTGACCGACAAAGCGGAGAAGCTTGCCAGCGTGGTCTCCAGCGCGACGCGCGCGCTGGCCGATGTGTTCGAGGAGCAGCCGAGTTTCGACGCCGCGACGTCGTCCTATCGCTTCGTAGTGGCCTGCTCCGACTTGTTCGGCATCCTCATCATCCCCGAGCTTCTGCGCACTTTGAGGCGCGAGGCCGAGCACGTGGAAGTCGAGCTGCGTGCCGTCGTGGCGGGCGCGAAGGAGTCGATCCTCGACGGAGGTGTCGACCTCGCCCTTGGAATTTTCGAAGACGTGCCTTCACGAATCAACCAGCAGTCGCTCTACGAAGATGCTGCAGTTTGCGTGGTGCGGGCCGACCACACGCAGGTGGGCAAACGGTTGACGCTCGAAACGTACAGCAGGCTTCCGCACCTCGAGGTTGCCCCGACTGCGGACGCGCTACCGGGCCTGCACATCGACCGTGCCCTCGCCGCCATCGGCAGGCGCCGGCATGTCACCCTGCGCGTCCCGTATTACCTGCTCACGCCGCACATCCTCGAGCATACCGATCACGTGGCCACGCTGTCCGCGAGCGGCGCCGAGATTTTGGCGAAGATGGCGCGCCTGCGGGTCGTGGAGCCGCCCATCGAGTTACCGAGCTACAAGTACTCGCAGATATGGGACAACCGCCGCAACGACGATCGCGCTCATACCTGGTTGCGCGAGCGGATCGCCAGCATTTGCCAGCGTCGGAGCATGGCGCTCAGCGAGGCCTGAAGCGCTCGTCCTTGCCCGGCCCGCGCACCCCAAGATCCGGTTCGCGGCGCGGATGGCGATCGATGGGCAATCGCCTGCGGTCGTGCGAGCTCCGTCGGCACCGCGCGATCGTCGAGGAATTCCCGGACCATCTGCGCGAACGCCTCCGGTTGTTCGTTGTGGAGGTAGTGGCCGCATCCCTCGAAGGTCCGGAACACCGCTCCTTTCACGAAGGCCGCGAACGCCAGGCCCTGCTCGATGGGGATGAGGGCATCGCGGTCTCCCCAGAGAAGCAGGATGGGAGGGAGTTTCTTGACCTCGTCGACGCGGTGGCGGAAGTCGCGGCGCTGACCGCGCCAGTCGATGACGTCGCGCACGCTCCGAGCGAACGCCCGTGCCGAGCCCGCTTGTGAATTGAGCTCGCTCAGCGCGGCGATGTCTCCGCGGGTCACACCCTGGCGCGCGTCACGGAGTGCCAAACGCGTTCCTAGTGCCATGAAGGGCTGCCCCAGATGCTCGACGACGTGCGGAAGCGACGCGAGGCGCAGCCACAACCCGACGCCCTTGCCAAGACCGCCGGCCGCGACGAGAACGAGCCGTCTGATTCGCTCCGGACACTCGAGAAGAAGCATCTGCGCCACGCCGCCGCCGAAAGAGTGACCGACGATGTCAGCGTTCTCGATGCCGAGGGCTTCGAGCCATTGAGCCATGATGCGCGCGTACCAGCCGAGCTCGTAGCTCGCGTTCGGACGTGCGGAGCGTCCATGGCCGGGCAGATCGGGCATCAGCACGCGCCGGTCCTTGGCCAAGAGGCGCGCGACTTGTGACCAGGAGAGGCACGAGTTGTTGAGACCGTGCAGGAGAACCACCGGTGGCGCCGCGGACGCCTGACCGGTTTCGGCCCAATAGAGACGCACACCCGCGACCTCGAGGAAATGATCGCGTACTTCGTTCGCCATGTTCGCCAAGCGCCCCCATCGACCGTAGCTCAGATTCTGCTACCGGTCACGAGCCCTCTCGTCGTCGCACGATGTCAGCGAAGCCGACGTAGACCTCGGATCAGGCGCGGGAAGGGACTCGGATGGCTCGACCTTCTTGCACCTGCGCTGCGAAAAGCCGCTCGATTTCCTCGGCCAGCTGCTCCATCCGATACGGCTTGGTCATGTAAGCGTCGGCACCGGCCTCGAGCGAGAAGACTCTCACGTCGAGCGAATTGCGCGCGCTCGTCATGAGGATCGAGATGTGCTGGAGTGCAGGGTCAGCGCGAATCTGCTCGCACACATCGTACCCAGAGATGCGCGGGAGATTGAGGTCGAGGCAGACGACCCCGGGAAGCAGCTCCCGGACCATCTGCATCGCCACTTCGCCATCCGAGGCGAGACGGACATCGTATCCTGCCGCCATCAAGTGCTCGGCGACCATCGATTGAATATCGGGATTGTCTTCCACCAAGAGGACGCGCCCACCCATGCTGGTCGGCTCAGCTCAGGCCACGAAACGTTTGTGCGCCTAGCCCATAACTATCGGAGTTGACATAGTAGGTATGTGCGCTCGCATGGTGCTCGGAATGTCGCGCGCACCAAAACTCGAGTCCGTGGGAAGAGTGCCGCGCGGTCACGCAATCGGGGCAGGGCGGTTCAATCTCCGGCCAGGGCGGCAGATCCTTCGGCTTGACGACGAGGACCGGACAAGATGCATTCGTCAAGATGTTTTGCGCCACCGAACCGAGCAGAAGCTTTCTCATGCCGGTTCGGCCGTGGGTACCGACCACGATGAGATCTGCGGAAAGATCGGAAGCAAGCTGGACGATCTCGCGAGCTGGGTTTCCAAAGCGAAGATGCCCGAAGACATGAGCACCGTGCTCCGCCACGGAGGCGGCTGTGCTGAGAGTCACTACTTTGAGCGCCGCCCGATCGGTCTGCAAATCGTCCGGCGCTTGATGGTTCGGCGACGCGGCGGAAGAGCGGTTCGGGCCGTTGGCGAAGGACGAACCCGCCTTGGTGACATGGACGATGTGGAGCGCCAAATCGGCAAGGGTTGCAGCAAAGGTGGAGGCCGCCTTGAGCGCATCGGCGGAGTTTTGCGAATAGTCTTCGCCCACGACGATCACGGCTTTGTCTTTGACGAATGTTGTCACCAGGCACGCTCCTTCATGTACCGAAATGGTTCCAGCGAAATGCGCGTCATTCGGACAATAAGCCAGCTTCGGAGGACCAGGCGGCTCGGCTGTGGCGACGCCCGCCAGCGCTGAAGGATCGATAACGCTCGAGAAGCGCGACGCGCTCAGGGACGTACTCTCGAACGAGATCGATCAGCCTCGAACCGTCGATGAGCTCGATGAGCGCCGGGGTTGCTCCGACCGCGGCGTACGCCTCGTCGGTAAAGCCGGCGACGGCGATGTCGATCCCTTTCAGAGCCCCCATGTCGGCGCGCACACTCTCGGCGAAGGCCAGAACTTCCGCGGCATCGACCTGACCCCCCACCGTGGCCGGGCTCGCCCGCACCAAAAGCCGCCCTCCGGTGATCGGGCGCGGATCGCGGCACATCATATCGAGGGTTCCGTTTTCGTCGGTCGATACGGCGATGATTTCGAGCCCCAGCGCCGGGAGGAGCGCGCGTAAGGTCCGCTCGAATTCGGGGGGCGGAATGGGGGGCCGTCCGTCCGGACTCTCGCTTTTGGCTCGCGTGTCGACGCGCGGGACGTTGCGCGCAAACCGAGAAAGGAGAGCGATGAGGAGGAGACCGAGAAAAAGTGCGGCAACGACGACGATCATGGCGTGATTCCCTTCGGTGCGGAGGTCTTCGCTAAGGCCGTCGAGACAATCCGCTTCGGCGCCAACAGCACGTGGTGCAGGCGTTTACAACGTCGGCACGAGAAAAGCGCGTCGCCATGGGACCGAAGGCCATGATGGCTGGCGATCAGGCCCGCATGTCGAGCTTCTCGAACCAGAGCTGATCGATGTAGCACCATCCCCATTCCTCACCGGGCTCGACGGAACGAGCGATGGGATGCTGCGTCGCCTGGAAATGCCGGATGGCATGCTTGTTCTTGGACGAGTCGCAGCAACCCACATAACCGCACTCCATGCACATCCGAAGCTGCAGCCACGTGTCCCGCACCAGCACGCAGTCGTCGCAACCCGAAGCGCTCGCCAGCACTTTGCGGATGCGATCGACATGCGAGCAAGTCATCGGATTTTTGGGCGCGACCACGATGACGGAAGGTTGCGCACGCGGCGCGTGTCCGTCGAATCGAATGATGGTATGTGGTTCATGCCCGAGATCGATTCAGTAGCGGGGGGAAGGAGCGTTCCGGGTGCGAAGGAGCGTTCCGGGTGCGAAGAGCGGGGCTGGCTGACGTCGCAATCAATCGATGCTTGACATGGCAGCCATGTCAAGCATTCATGCTTGCCGCATAGCTCACGATTCCGACCCGAAAAGCGAGCGACATTCGAAAATCGGTTTCGAAAATCCGTGTGCACGTCGATCGACGAGAGTAAGCTGGGCGGGCCGTAGCATTCCGGCTGCTCGATCGTGGCACTCGGATGGCTGTACGTCGTTCGCCAGGCACGTTCCTGCGAAGACAGCCCCGCTTCGGAGACGTTTTTTCACCTCGTGGCCGGCTCGGGTCGGCCAACCCTCTGGAGAGCAGCCATGGCGTACCTTACTGATCACATCGTCTTTCGCAACGTCGCGTTGTCCAAGCAGTTTGCCAACAAGCTCATCCCCATCGACACGCTCTTCGAGGCCTATTTCGACGGCGATCTCGATATCCCCGGCGACATTTCGCTGCTCTTGCGCGACCGCCACGCGGTGACGAGGCACCAATTCACCCCCGCGCACGTCAAGTACTTCCTGACCAAATTCGTGCCCGAATTCGCAGTCCATTCCAAGTCCTACGACCAGAAGCTCGTGCGCGGGCACTACGATCGCGGCGACGACTTCTTCAGCGCCTTTCTAGGGCCGCGCATGGTCTACACCTCCGGCTTCTTCACCGATCCCGGGCAGACGGTCGAAGAAGCGCAAGATCAGAAAATGGAGCTCGTCTGCCGAAAACTGATGCTGAAGCCGCACGAGACGTTCCTCGACATTGGCTGCGGGTGGGGCACGCTCGTGCGCTACGCGGTCGAGCACTACGGCGTCCGTGCGACCGGCATCACCCTCAGCAAAAACCAGGCGGCCTGGGGCAACGAGCAGATCGCCAAGGCGGGCCTCGCCGACCGCGCCGAAATCCTTTGCCTCGACTATCGCGACATTCCCAAGGGCCGGTATAAGAAGATCGCCAACCTGGAAATGGTGGAGCACGTCGGCATCAAGCACCTCGGCGCGTTCTATCGCCAAGTGTACGAGCTCCTCGAGGATCAAGGGCTCTTCTACATGCAGTGGACCGGTCTGCGCCGCGGTTCGAGCGTGGAGGACTTGGTGTGGGGTCTCTTCATGGCCAAGTACATTTTTCAGGGCGCCGACGCGAGCCTACCGGTCGCTCCCATGATCAATTACATGGAGCGCGCCGGCTTCGAGATCCATAGCGTCGAGAATGTCACCGAGCACTATCGCCTGACGATTCGACGCTGGCACGACAACTGGATGCGGCACAAGGAGCAGACCGTCACCAACTACGGCGAGCGCTGGTATCGGATATGGCACGTCTTTCTCGCTTGGGCAGCCACCGTCGCGGGCCAAGGCACGGCCGCGTGCTTTCAAGTCGTGTCGAACAAGAATCGCAACGACTTCGATCGCAGCATCTGGGTCGGTAAGCCGAGCCTGGCTGAGCGTATGCAGTTTTCGCTGGTGGGAACGGACCAGCCAGCGACGAACGGCACGGCCCTAACGGGCCCCGATTGATTGTGACGAAAATTCTCGAGCGACTCTCGCTGGTGGTGGAGACACACGTACACGGCCAGGTCCTCGATGCAGCAAGCAAGACGATCGCAGAAGAGGTGGGAGCGGACTCCTGTTCGATCTTTCTGCTCGAACCCGCCCGGGCCGGTCTCCATTTGCGAGCCGGCTTCGGGCACCTCGCCTTGAGCGATGCGCTGAAGCGCGCAGCGCAGGCCGTCGCGAGCGAGTCGCTCGACCATGCGCGGGCGGCGCGCGCCGAGGCGCCGCCTCATTGGCTCCTGGCGGTTCCCATGATCAAGCGCGCGCATCCTCTTGGCGCCGTGGTGGCCCACGCGTCCGCGCATCCTTTTTCGGCCGAACAGGAGCGGACGCTCGGTGCCATCGCCTCTCACCTGGTCGGGATTGTCGAGAGTACGCGCTTCGTGGAGGCGGTCGACAATCCAGATGCCGTGGGCGAGTACGTCACCCCGAAAGACCGATATTCGGGGGCGGTTTCGGGGGAGATCGTTCTGCAAGGAACGCCAGCATCCCCCGGAATCGCCATTGGAACGGCCATCTTTCGGCGTGCTTTTCCCCGCGAGCTCGCGCGTCGCGACGCCCCGTCGCGCGGCAAGGTGTCGGAACGACAGCGGGTGCGCGACGGTTTCGAGAAGACGCGCAACGACATCGTGAAGCTGCAGGCGATGGCAACGGGTGATCTGGGAGAAGACCAAGCCCTCATCTTCAGCTCGCATCTCATGCTTCTCCGGGACCCGGTCTTGCTTGCCCGCATCGAGGATGGCATCGAGCGCGGCAAGACGGCGGCGGGTGCCATCGAGGCAGCTATCGATGAATTCGAGCGTCGGCTGCGCGGCGTGCGCGATCCGTACATCCAGGAGCGCGTCGAAGATCTGGAGGACGTCTGCAGCCGCATCCTGGGTCACGTCATGATCTCGACTTCCCCGAGCCCGCTCTTGGCTCAGGTGGTGTTCAGTCCTCGTGTCGCACCGTCGCTGGTGATGGAGATCAAAGCGCGCGGAGCGGCGGGGATCGTGGCCGAAGGGGGAGGCACCACCTCCCATGGAGCGGTGCTGGCGCGCTCACTGGGCGTGCCGGCCGTCACCGGAATTCCGCATGCGATGCGAGCCGCTTCGCCGGGCGATGAGGTGATCGTGGATGGTACCTCGGGCCGCGTGGTCGTCAGGCCGAGCGCCGAGAGCCTCGAGCGGTACACGAGGGAGGCAGAAGACGTCGAGCGACGGCGCACCGAGTTCCTTCGCTATCGCGAACGGCTGCCGGAAACGGCGGACGGTGTGCGGATTCGCATCCAAGCCAACGTGGCGCTCGGTGCCGATATCGCTCTCGCCAAAGAAAACCGGGCCGATGGTATCGGGCTCTACCGTACGGAATTCCCTTTCATCGTGCGTGAGGGTTTCCCGACGCGCGACGAGCAGGTCGAAATATATCGAAAAGCCTACGACGCGTTTCCCGAGGGGCCCATTGCTTTCCGGTTGCTCGACATGGCGGGCGACAAGTTCGTCCCGACGACGGGCGTCGGACCTTCCTCCAGCGCTTTCCACGGATACCGGTCGATCCGGGTTCTCTACGATCATCCGGAACTCATTCGCGACCAAGTACAGGCCTTCGCGATCGCCGCGGGAGAGCGGCCTCTGCGAATCCTGATTCCCTTGGTGAGTTCCCTCGACGATGTCTTCCGTCTGAAGGTCATCATCGCGCACGCGATTGGCGAGCTGTCGGGGACCGAGGTCCAGCGCCGGCCGCAAATAGGGGTCATGATCGAGGTCCCTGCCGCGGTCGAGCTCGCGGCCGACCTTGCCGCGGAAGTCGATTTTCTTTCGATAGGTACCAACGATCTCATCCAGTACACCCTCGCTGTCGATCGCGAAGACTCGCGCATGTCGTCGCCGCGAGACGCGTACCATCCCGCCATCCTGCGCATGCTAAAGCGGACGGTTTTGGCCGTTCACTCCGCCCAAAAAGAGGTGAGTGTGTGCGGTGAAATGGCGGCGCGTCCCGACTTGGCGGCTTATCTCGTGGCCATCGGCGTCGATGCTCTCAGCGTGAGCCCCCGCACGATTCCCGAGCTCAAGCAGGCGCTCGCCGGTGTCCAGGTGAAGCCGCTGGCTCTCGCGGCGGGAGCGATTGCGGCCTGTCGCACGGCGACGGAAACCGAGGTCGCCATCCGCGCCTGCCTCACCGGCGGTGAGGGACCCGCAAAGGCCGCGCGCGGCGCGAGCTAGCTGGAACGTCGATCCGAAAAGACCGAGCCGCCATGGGCAATAAGGACCCATGATTCGGCCGTCACTATTTGCAAAAACGCGAGCCGAATATTTGCAAATGTAGCGGCGGCGTTTGCAAATAAAGTCGACGCTCGTTCGTCATTCGGGGGAAGGCGCGCTAGGATGATTGCGCTTCACGTGGCCGCGATGGGAAGAAAGCAGCGGAACCGTCGCGTGGTCGTGAGCACCAGAGGTCACCCATGAATGAGCCGATTGGTTCTTTTCACCATCAGGACAAGATACGCACACCTCTCGGCGAATGGGTGTTCATGGCGGTGGCGTTCTTGGGGGTGATTGTCGGGCTGCCCGTGGCCCTGGCGTTGCTGTTCGAGTACGTCGTGCCGCTGCTCGGTCGCCTTTGGAACCACTGATATTCCAAGGCGCGCGGAGATTGGCCATTGATGGTGCGCATGCCCAGCATGCGTTGAATCGATTGGATCGCCGGGCGCCGGACGAAGCCTTGCCCCTCAGCGGGTGGCGCGTCGCTCGCAACATGACTAGCTTCGTGATTCCCCCGCTCGACACGATTGAAAAAAGCGCTGCTGTCATGAAAGCGCGCAGGTCCCAACGGTCTCCATCGAAGTTTTTCGTCGAGCGAGGATGGCCGGCGGCGCGACGGCGCAAAGGAGAAACCAATGATGATAATGACTCGGCGCTGGTCGCCTCCGGCTCTTGCCGGTCTCGCTCTCGGGACAGTGCTGCTCGTGGGCTGTGCTTCGGCCGCCACGAGCGATCCCCCGGCGTCGGCACCGACCAGCCCTTCGCCGTCGCCCGCGCCGCTCGCCACCGTGAACGGCGACGAGCTCGAGCCAAGAGGTGTCCCGCTGAGTACGCGGGAACGAGAGAACGCGACGGCTCAACGCCTCCCCATGAAGGGTTTCAAGCCGCCCGACTGGCCAACCCGGGGGGCGCCCGAACGGGCTACCGGTATCGGTGGCGGTTCGCCCGTTCCCGGCGCGGTGCCTGCCGTGGGCGCCGCGCTCGTGCCGGCGGTGTTCGCCGAGCGACGCGCCAGTGAGGCGCTCGATCGTCTCGCGGGACTGGTCACCATTCGCCGTGAGAAGCGAGGGGCCGTCATCACGCTGGCGAGCGACAAGCTCGTCGATTCTGGGCAATGGGCGCTCACCAGCAGCGGGCAGTACAGCCTTCGGGAGCTCGCGGCCGGACTCCGCGACCAGGACGGGCGGATGATACTCATTCAAGGGTACACCGACTCGATGGGCACCTCGGCCGTCAACGACGCCCTGTCGTTGCGGCGCGCCGAAGCGGTACGCGACTATTTGGCGACCCAGGGTGTATCCGCCGAGAGCATGCGCGCGGAAGGGCTCGGGGCGAAGCGGCCGGTGGCGCACAACGGGACGTCCGACGGACGCGCGCAGAATCGACGTATCGAGATCGTGATCGTGCCAGCGCCCTAGCGCGTGAAAACCATGGCCGGCAACGAAACGCCCCCCAAGGACGGTCCGCTGAAGGACCAACCACCGCGATTGAGCTGGGTGAACTGGGCGGTTCTCGGGGCATTGTTGGTCGGATTGTACGGCTGGCAAATGTTCGCGACGAATCGCGAAGCTCATCCGCTCATCAGCTATTCGGCCTTTTATGCGCTCGTCACCGACGCCAAGGTCGAGACGCTCACCATCCGCGGCCAGAGCGCAACGGGCCGGCTCAAAGTGCCAGAAACGGTGGAGGGTCACCCGGTAGCAAACTTCCGCACGATGATTCCCTCCGTGCCCGAGCCGGAGCTGTTCTCCTCGCTGCGCAAGGAGGGGGTGAAGATCGTCGTCGAGAGCGAAGCACAGCCCGCCATGGTTCAGGTCCTCCTCGCGGCTCTGCCATGGATCGTCATCATAGGCGCGTGGCTTCTTCTCTCGCGCAACGCCATGAAGATGCTGTCGCGCGGCGGACCGCTCGGCGGGCTCATGAAGCAACGCTCGCATCGTTTCGAGCGGGAGAGCTCGGTCGGAGTGACCTTCGACGACGTCGCCGGGCTCAAGGCCGCCAAGCAGGACCTGCGTGAGATCGTCGATTTTCTGCGCGAGCCGGTGAGTTTCCAGCGCCTGGGCGGCAAGGTCCCCCGCGGGGTGTTGTTGGTGGGGCCCCCGGGTACGGGCAAGACGCTGCTCGCCCGAGCGGTCGCGGGAGAATCGGGCGTTCCCTTCTTTTCCATGAGTGGATCGGAGTTCATCGAGCTGTTCGTAGGCATGGGCGCCGCGCGGGTGCGGGAGCTCTTCGCGGAGGCAAAAAAGGTCGCCCCGGCGATCATTTTCATCGACGAGATCGACGCCGTAGGCCGCGCGCGGGGCACCGGTCTCGGAGGCGGGCACGACGAACGCGAGCAGACGCTGAACCAACTGCTCTCGGAAATGGACGGCTTCAGCCGCAACGATCTCACCATCGTCATCGCCGCGACCAACCGCCCCGACGTGCTGGATTCCGCGCTTCTGCGGCCCGGGCGATTCGATCGGAGGGTGGTCGTCGATCGCCCCGAAAGCGCCGCCAGACTGTCGATCCTCGGCGTGCACGCCAAGGGCAAACCGATAGGCCAAAGCGTCAGCCTCGAGGACGTCGCGCAGAACACGCCGGGCTTCTCGGGTGCAGATCTGGCCAACCTCGTGAACGAAGCGGCGCTCAGCGCAACGCGCCGCGGTGCGGACGCCATCGAGGCCATCGATTTTGCGGCCGCTGAGGACAAGATCGTCCTCGGAGACCGGCGCGAGACCCGTCTCGACCGCCTCGAGAAGCGCCGCGTGGCGATCCACGAGTCCGGCCATGCCGTCGTGGCCTATTTCACGCCGGCCACGGAACCAGTCAGACGCGTCACCATCATCCCCCGTGGCATGGCGCTCGGAATGACGCAGCAGACACCCGGCGAGGACAAGCACATCACGAGTCAGGCCGAGCTCGAGGCAAAATTGCGCGTCCTGATGGGCGGTTATGCGGCCGAAATCCTCGTCTACGGGCAACCGTCCTCGGGCGCCGAGAACGATCTTCGTCAAGCCACCGAGATCGCGTACCGCATGGTGGCGCAGTTCGGCATGAGCGACAAGATCGGGCCCGTGTTCTACGAACACCGTGCCGAGCATCCCTTTCTCGGGCAGCGTCTCGCCACCGACTCGGGCATCAGCGATCTCACGGTGCACGCGATCGAAGCGGAGACCAGAAAATTGCTCGCCGCTGCCGCGGAAGATGCAAAGGTCGTCCTCGGCACGCAACGGCGTCGATTCGACGCCCTGGTCGAGTTGCTCCTCGTACAGGAGACGGTGGAACGCGGCGAGCTCGAAAAGACGCTCGGTTCGAAGAGCCTCGTCGCCGCTTACGCTTAGCATCCTCCCTCACGTGCATCCGCCGACCGGCCCCGCTGACGAAAATCGTAGGCCTGGTGACCAGGTGGTCATAGCGGTGATATGAAAGTCCTCCATTCGTTGCGGCTTTGGAGGTCCGAGTGAATCGAAAAGAGCGAAGGGCGGCGAAGTTCAAAGCGCCCAAACCGGCCTTGCGGGACCTCGTGAACTCGCTCTGTCTGGCCGCCCCGTGGTGCATCCGCACCCGCTGGACGACCGAGCGCGCGCACTCCCTGGAGATGTCCTTCGCCGGAAGGGAAGTTCTCCGACGCTATCAATACGCGGCGGATATGGCCTCGTGCGTCTTGGTGATCGGAAATGGCGAGATGACCCTGTGCGTCGGAGACAGCCGCGCGGGATACGATCTGATCGCAAGACGAGGCGGCTTGGGGAAAATGCCGCCCCCCTACGAGCAGTGGCGTAGCAGCATGCTTTTCGCGGGAGATGCGGAAGGGCTACACACCATCCTCCGGGCGCACGGTAACGGAACACGGGCATTCGCCGATCTCACGTTCGGGCAAGTCGGCATCAAGACGAGGGGGATGATCAACGTCCCGCCCGCTTTTGTCGGGTTCGGGAACGTCGATTGGCCATCCGCAACGATAGGGGATGTGTCGTTCGCCTATACCGAAGCACCCGAGCCACCGGACATGCGCAACGTTACGGCGTATGAGTGGAGCGGACTCATCGACGACCTCGCCACGCTGGTGGAGATCGCCCTCGGTTGCGGAAACGACGAGGATAGGTTCGCGGCCGAGATGCAGCGGCAAGTGCAGCAGTTGGGTCGGTAACCAAGAGCTCCGTCGGTCCACGCCGCCGGCGGTCGCTCATGGGCCGAGAAGCTCATCCAGCGTGCTACCTCCGTTTCATCCGAGAGCGGACCGCCGCCTTTTCCGCTCGTCTCTGGGGCGAGTGATCTCGACGCTGCTGCCTTCTCTCGAGATTGCTCTCCGGCTTCATGTGATTGGCGCTCTTTCGCGTCGACTTTCGGGTCGCTCTTCCGGGCGCGAGCACATCCTCGAGCGCGAAAGTTGCTTTTCGTCCCGCGTGGGCAGCGCGGTTGCGCGCTGCCGTCGACGGGCCGCCTTTGCGGCGCAACGTGGCTTTCGCTCCCGGCTGCGATGTGTCGACGACCAGTCTGGGAGGCGGCGTACGAACGCGCACCTTCGGCGGTCTCGGTCGTGTGCGCTCTTGGGCTGCCTTGAATTTCTCCGCTTTCGTTGCCATTGGATCGTCGTATGGGGCGCGGCGGCGGCCTTCGCCATGCGCCTTTCGGCGTCTGGTTCTTGCCCCGTCGCTGGATAGATTCCGCGACCTTTCAGCTGAACGCCAAAGCATTGAACCGCGGTCGAGAAGCTCGTACCCTTGGCCTGGACGAATGGCGTCCAACACGGCAAAGATCAACGTCGGTCGGTTGCTGGAAATCCGAGTGGAAGCGGGTTACCGAACGGCCGAGGAGGTCGACGAGCTCTTTGACGCCGTTGGCGCAGAGGTTCGCCGGGCCGCAGTTGCGAAGGTGGTTGCCGCCGTCGACTGGCGCAAGTGCCCCATCATGGCGCCGGTCGCAGCAGCGCGGATGGCCGAGCGGATGACAACCATGAACGCCCGCACCGAACGAAGCGCGGCGCTCGCCCTTTCGAACTCGTCGATCGCCGTGCTCCAATTCTTGCGCGTGATTCGAGAAGCCGGGTTGCCCGATCGCAAGTTGTTCTTTGCCCCGATGCCTCTCGTGAACTGGCTAGGCGAAGTCTTGACGGCCTACGAGTCGACGCGCTTGCGGGAATTCATCGGAGTCTGAGCCCACCTCCCCCGCGATCGGTTGGCCGTCGGCGCGCCGGCGACAAAGGAGGAAGCGAGCCGGGCATCTTCAATGTGAACTTCCTCCTGCAATGCGCGAGCGACGGCCAATGGCTCTACCTGGGTGCAACGCTCAAAAGCGGCCATGCTCGTCTCTTGAACGATGAAAGCTCTGGTCCGCGTCCTGGAGGAGCGGGGGCGTCCAGGCGCGCACCCGATGCGCACCGGACAAAAGGGGCTTGATTTAGTTTCCATTTTGAGAAACTATACCTTCGAACGGAAAAGGAAAACGGCATGGAAACTCCGACCTTCACATCGAGCGTGCTTTACCAGGACCCCAAGGCCGCGCTGGCGTGGCTCGAGCGAGCCTTCGGCTTCGAGATTACGATGGCCATCGAGGGCCCCCCGGACGCCCCCGCGATGTGCCACTACGAGATGAGCGTTGGCGGACACGGGCGGATCATGATCGGCGGGCAGTGGGCGGATTGGACGAAGAGCCCCAAGAGCCTGGGCGGCGCCAACACGCAGGCGGTCCACGTCATGCTGGAGGGGGGCCTCGACGCGCACTGCGCGCGGGCGCGGGCAGCGGGCGCGCAGATCATCGCCGAACCCGCGGAGCAGTTCTACGGCGATCGAATGTACCGCGTCGCCGACCTCGAGGGGCATCGGTGGACCTTCTCGGTCCACGTGCGCGACGTGTCGCGCAAGGAAGCGGAGGCGGCGATCGGTCAGCCGATCGTGGCCAAAAACTGGCCGTGAGCGCAGGGGTCAAACGGATCGACGACGCGTTCGCCGCGCTCGCCGATCCGGCCCGGCGTCGGGCCGTCGAGTTGCTCGCGCGCCAACCCCGACGCGCCGGCGAGCTGGCCAGCGCGCTCCGGGTTTCCCCCTCGGCGATGAGCAAGCACCTGCGCGTCTTGCGCGATCGCGGGCTGGTCACCGAGACCCATCCGGCGCACGATACGCGCGTGCGCATCTACTCGCTGCGATCGGCGCCGATGGCGGACCTGCGGGCGTGGCTCGACGCGGCCGAGCGCGGCTGGGCCGCACAACTCGCCGCCTTCGCCGAACACTTGGAGCGAAAGCCATGACCCAGGGGTCGCGTGTCCTTTCTGCGATCCGGGTGAATACAACGCCGGCGCGGGCCTTCGCCGCGTTCACAGAGGAGATCGGCCAGTGGTGGCGGCCCAACGGCCTGTTCCAGTTCACGCGCGGACGGAGCGGCGTGCTCTCGTTCGAGCCGGGCTCGAAGGGCCGTTTGATCGAGACCTACGAGGACGGCGGGGTGTTCATCATTGGCGAGGTGCGCGTCTGGGACCCGCCGCGTCGCTTGGTCGTGACCTGGCGTCAAGAGAGCTTCGCCCCCGATCAGAGCACCGAGCTGCACGTCCGCTTCGAGGAAGCCGGCGAGCAGACGCGGGTCACGGTCGAGCACTTCGGTTGGGACACGATCCCCGAGCGCCATGCCGCGCGCCACGGCTTCCCGCTGGCAACCTTCCAGCTCCGCTTCGCCGAGTGGTGGCAGGTCCTGCTCCGCAACCTGCGCGACCGCGTGTCCTCGTAAGATCCGAGAGGCGATCCTCCGTGTCGGCGCACGCACCCGCTGCCTGTTCGGACGTCGCCCCCCGACGCATACCGCGGGCAGTCGATTCGAGATTACGCGCGTTGCCTATGCGGGAGCGTCGTGCGTGGTGCGCCCGCCGGCACCCTCGATCACGATCTCTCACTCGCCGGCATCCCGCGGTTCGTGATCGATCTACGGAAGGCTACGGGCGCCATCGACGCCTGGCTTCACTCCGTCCAGCGCATGCGCAGCATCGGCGGCGGCTTCTCGGGCCCCGACCACTTCGAGGGCTTCACGCCGGCCCGCGCGTTCGAGTGTCCGTGTCTTGTCCGTGCAATCGCCCGCTCGTCGATGGCTCGCCTGAGCGGCGTTTGCCGGGGGCAACTCCAAGAGAGATGTCACGGAGTACGCAGCTGTAGAACGAGAGCGTCAATCCCCGCGACCGGCGATCGAAATCGATCGCTACGCGATCCGTTAGGCGCCCTTCATGGCGCGAAGGTGCAGCTTCAGAAGCACGTCATCCTTGATCAGATCGTTCGGCATGCCGGGGTAGACGATGCCGAAGTCCTTGCGGTTGATCGCGAACTCGGCGTCGACATCGACCGCGTCGCCGTTGATCTTGATCGTGGCGGGAAAAGAGATCGACTTGGTCACGCCATGGAGCTGAAAGTTGCCGGTCACGGTGTGCGAGGCGCCCTTCTCACCGCCGGACTTGATCGACGTCGATGCGAAAGTGGCCTTCGGGAACTTCGCGACGTCCAGTAGGTCGGGTGTCTTCAAGTGGGCCGTGAGCTTCTCCTCATCGGTCTTGAGCGACGCAACGTCGATTTCGGTCGAGACAGAGCTCTTTTCGGGATTGTTGTCGACGAGGCTCACGTTGCCGGTAAAGCTCTGGAACGAGCCGTCGTGCTTTCCCGTTACCTTGGCGCCGACGAAGTCGATCTTCGAGCCAGAATTGGAGAACGTGTATTTGGCCGCCGACGCATGCGCCACTGCCGCGGGGACAGGCTCGGCCGTTGCCGCCTGCGGTTTGCCTTTCGCGGGACTGTTGTCGCAGGCAGCGAGCGTGAGAGTGACGGCGAGAGCGAGAGTCGAGGCATCAATCAAGGGGCGGATCTTCATGCGTGCCAGATTGCAACCGTTGAAAGATTCGCACAAGTCTCAAATTCGAGGCGTCAGTGGTGCGATCTACGCATGAGCTCCTCCGGGCGTAGGCAGAGACCGAGCACCATTGGCCGAGCCTCGTCGCCCTCGCCGAGCAAGTGCGCGAACGCACCCGACTTCGTGGATATGCCTGTCGCGCTCAAGCAAATTGATGGCAACTCGCGCACGGCATGGACGATGAGTTCCGCGGAGGTTCGAGATGACCGCGCCCATCCGTTCTCGATCGTCGAGCTACGAGTTTGCAACGCCGCCCCCGGACCCTGAGCCGCTAGAAATGCTCGACCACTCCTCCGCCCCCGGTCGAGTTCAATCCCCACTACTGGGGCGCGCGCGCGCAGGTAGACGATGAATCGCACGGTCGGCAAAGTAGCGGGGGGGGGGTGGTTCTACTCGGGGCTGCTTTTCTTTTCGCGTACTCGATGATGGTCTGCTGGCTCATGATGGCCGGCCCGTGTCAGACCTGCTCTTCGTAGTTGCGCCCGGAATGCAGCGCAGCCGAGAACTTCATGTTGGCAAGCCTGGCCGTGGGGATCGCGGGTGCCGGGATTCTCTGGACGACCCGGCGTCGTTCACAGAAAGAGGATGGCGAAGGCGGGTCGCCGATTGGGTAGAGCTCTGTCGCCCGAAGAAGCCCATTCACCCCACGCTGGCCACGGACTCGAGATCCCCGGCCCGCGATCCGACTCTTTTGAGTCGGGGCGAGAGCACTGGATTGACCCCTCGAAAACAGGCGGTGTTTCACGCGCAATTTTGGAAAGCGAGGGGAATGTTCGAAAGCGAATGTTACAGGTGCGACAGGGTTCGACACGGCGCTGCGGTTCGGTGGGCAACTGGCGGGCAAGTCCGGTTGCCCACTGCGCGCGGACCGGAGAGCCCGGTGGACGATATATTGGGTTGCCCGCCGGGGGCGGTCGACGAGCAATCCGCAAACGGCAGCACGGTACACCCGCGAGTCGCACCGAAGGGCGGAGGAGCACGATCAATGGGATTCCGGAGCACGTTGGCGCAACCGCGGGCATGCTATGTTCCGGAGCGATGGACACTCTGGATCCCCGCGTGCAGGCTGCGTTTGCCCGCCATCCAGAGTTGCTGCAGATTGTCCGTGAGGTTGACCGCTCCCTTATCCGCTGGTCGCTGGAGCGCACTCCGCTAGAGCGGCTCCGGGGCGCGAGCAAGAGTCTTCGCGGGCTTCGAAGGTTCCGACGTGTCGCATCCGAAGGAGGCTGACACCGCCGCGCTGATTGCAGCGCTGCACCGCGCCGGCGTGCAATTCATCGTCGTAGGCGGTGCGGCCGCGCAGCTCCACGGGTCTACGTTAGCTACGCTTGATCTCGACATCGTTCACCGGCGCGACCCTGCCAACGTTGACAAGCTGCTCGACGTTCTCAATCAAGTGGACGCATTCCACCGCCACGACCTGATGCAACGCCGCCTGCGGCCCACTGCTGCTCAGCTTCTCGGCAGCGGCCAAATCAACCTCTCGACGTCGCTCGGTCCTCTCGACCCTCTTTGCGAGCTAGAGCCCGGCCAGGGCTACGACGAGCTTCTCCCTCACAGTGAGGTGATGCGCGACGAAGGAATCGAAATTCGCGTCGTCAACCTGCCAACGTTGATCGACATCAAATCCAAAGTAGGTCGGACCAAGGACAAGCTCGTCGTGGCCGACTTGATAGTGATTCTCGAGGAGCGACAGCGGACCGTATAGAACGCGATCTGGCGGTTTCTCAGGTCGGTGACGGCTAATGAATTGGCAACTTGCACAAGATCGAACAGCCGAGGCCGTTGTTGGCGCCATCGTCGCACTCTTCGCCTTGCAGGCTGTCGATGATGCCGTCGCCGCAGTAGTGCGGAATCTGACAGCCGCTCGTACAGCCGTTCTTGTCCCCATAGCCGGGTCCATTGTCGCGTCCGCGGTCGCACTTTTCCATCCCGGAGGCGTCCGCAACGCCATCGCCACAGAAAGGACCGAACTTGCAACGCGTGGTACAGCCCCCGTAGAGGCCGTCCATGTTGGCGGGACCATCGTCACATTCCTCGGCCGCGGTCACGATGCCGTCGCCGCAACGGGGTTCGCAGGCGGAGCGCGTCGTGTTGTAACCGGATAGGGTGAGCTGATAGTTCGATTCGCGCGGGTGGTGGTCCGCGTGAAAGAGGGCAATCTCATAGGTCTTACCCACCTCGAGACCGAGCCCGGTCACGGTGCCCGAGCCGAATGCTCCCGGCAGGGCTTGATCCACGCTCGCCTGGGCGGTCTGGATCGAGACGGTCCACGCCGCAGAAGCTCCGGTCGTTGCCAGTGTGACTTGGCCTTTCATGCGCTCGTGAGGCGCGCCGAGATCGAGCACGAGGTGACCGTTGATGAAGACCCACATGTCGTCATCGCCGAAAAACGAAAGCGTTTCGCCACCCACGAAGTGAAACAGATAACGAACTTCCGTCGTGAAATAGAAGTTTCGCATCACACCCGTCACCGGCTTGATCGGAACTCCCAGCACTTCACCCATCTGTGGTGCGGGCCCGCCGCTGTTCCAGCCACGCGCGTCCCACTGCTGCGTAATTGCATTTCCGTCGTTCGCCACACAAGTCGTGATGGGCTTCCAGTACGGCCAGAGGTTGCACATCTTGGGGCGTGTGCTCGCTTCGAGCGGAAAGAATCCGCTCGACAGGGTCGTGGCGGCGTTGGGGGGCGCCATCATTTTCGAGCCTAGCCAGATGTCGTGGAGGTCGTCGTAGACGGTACGGCCGACGCTAAATTGGTATTGATTGGTTCCCGCCAGTTGAGCAAGCTCGAGCGTGTCCACCACTTTCGTGCTGAAGGTCGAATCGGAGAACCACTGCTTGAAGCTCTCGGGGCTCTGAATCACCTTCACCATGACGTCTTTGACGTACTTCGGGCTTGCTGCCCCGGAATTGCAAGTCTGAGTGCCGGCAACGCCATCGAGGATGCCGGTGCCGTCCCAGTCAGTGAACGTGCAGGCGCAGGCCGAACCGCCGGTGCGGCCCGTATTGAGCACGGGCTTGCCCCCGGCTCCGAGCGTGGCGTTGGCGAGTCCCGTGCAAGGGCTCGTGGCATCGGAGGGGGGGCAGGTGCCGTTCGGAGGGAGCGTGAGCAGATTGGCCCCGCTCGTATTCGGCACGCAGGTAGTCTTGACGCCGCCCACCGTGGCGCCGTAATAAAAAAAGTCCGGGTGTCCGGTGGCGAGGTTCGCACCATCGAAGTCACGGTACGTGATGGGCAAGGTCAGGCACTGACCGGCTCCTGCCTTGCAAGGCTGGGAGTCCATGTTGACTCGGCCCATGCAGGAAAAGCCGCCCTCGACCGCGCATGTCGAGGAGCACCCGTCGCCGCTCACCTGATTGCCGTCGTCACATGCCTCGCCTGGATCGACATTGCCGTCTCCGCACGGAGTCTTGCAGGCCGTCGTTACGCCGCTTGCGTCACGGCAACTCGGCTCGATCGTGCAAGTCTTCGAACAGCCTGTCCCGTCGCCATAAAAGAGACCGTTGAGCGGACCCTTGTCGCACGACTCACCCGCTTCCGGCACTCCATTGCCGCACACCGCCTGAACGCACTTTCCGGTCGTCTTTTCGCAGGAAAAACCGGGTTCGACGAGGCACGTGCTCGAACAACCATCGCCGCTCACTTGGTTGCTGTCGTCGCAGGTCTCGCTCCCGGTGACCTTGCTGTCGCCGCAGAACGGGACGCAATGCTTGCCCGCGACTCGGCACTGCCACCCGGGCTCGACCGCCTTGCAATCGGCGGCACAGCCATCTCCCGCGACTTGATTACCGTCATCGCACGCTTCGTTGCTCGAAAGTTTGCCGTCTCCGCAAGCGGCGGAGGAAACGCAAGGGGCGCCGACGGTGGGACATTTGAAGTCCGCCTCGATGCGACAGACGCCGTTGCATCCGTCCTTCCCCATGGTGTTGTGGTCGTCGCATTCTTCGCCCGGATCGAGCTTTCCGTTTCCGCAGCTGGCGGTGATCACACTGGGCGGGATGATGACGCCGCCCGAATCGCCGCCGGAACTCCCACCACTTCCGCCGGTTCCGCCGGCGCCTGGGTTATCGCTGCGCCGGGCCCCGTCCGTTGTGTTCGTGCAGCCCCCAGCGATGGACACAGAGAGAAGGCAGAATATTGCCGCCGCGATGGACAAACGAGCGCCGTTGAACATAGTTGCCTCGCTTTTCGATGCTTTGCTGAATTTCGGAGCCATGGAAGCGCTCTTGTTGAGCTTCCGGGCGCTCCTTGATGAACGGGACAACTGCCAACCGCCGTGCCTCGACGAGATTAGACGCGCCTCCCCCTCGCGGCGGGTCGTCTAAATGGGGACTCTTCGTCCGGTAGCCGCACGACGCGTGCTGTCGTGGGCGGCGACCCTTGACAACGACCGTGCGTTAGGTAACTGTACGGTTAGATAACCAAACGGTTAGATGAACGCTCGACAGGATAGCCTCAGCACGACCTTCGCCGCACTCGCCGACCCCACGCGGCGAGCGATCCTTGCGCGTCTCACGAGGGGCCCGGCCACCGTGACGGAGCTCGCGGCGCCCTTCGCGATGAGCGGCCCAGCCGTCTCGAAGCATTTGCGCGTTCTCGAACACGCAGGCCTCATCGGCCGCGGCCGGGAGGCTCAGTGGCGCCCGTGCCAGCTAAGAGCGGCCCCCTTGCGCGAGGTCGCCGACTGGACCGCCGCGTACCGTCGTTTCTGGGAGGGGAGCTTCGATCGTCTCGATATGTACCTGGGAGAGCTCCAGGCGAAACGCAGAAAGACCACCGGCAAGGAGCAGAGAAATGCCCGTGCGAAGAAGCAGCGGTGACGCGATCCCCGCTGAGGACGTGGTCGTTGGTCGTGTCTTTGATGCACCGCGCGGCCTTGTCTTCGAGGTTTGGACGAAGGCCGAACACTTCACGCGGTGGTTCGGGCCGCACGGCGCAGAAGTCGTCTCGTGCGAGCTCGACGCGCGGCCCGGAGGAACGATCCGCTTCGGACACCGCTTCGCCGAGGGGACGATCTACTTGAAGGGCACGTTCATCGACGTGGTTCCGGACGAACGCCTTGTCTTCGCCTTCGGATTCGTCGACGAGCACGGTGACCCGGTACGGCACCCGATGTTCCCCGACTGGCCGCTCGACGTGCTGATCGAGACGATCGTCATCCTCGCCGAGGTCGGCGACGGAACGCGAGTCACAGTGGTGCACCGCGTGCTCCCCGCCGATGCCGCGTCCCTCCCGGCGACGAAGCGCTGGTCTCCACTGGCGCGCGAAGGGTCGACGCAAGTGCTCGACCGCCTCGGCGAGCACCTGTCCGCGACACGAAAGGAGCACACGACGTGACGGCGAAACTCATCTATTTCACGACGCGGTCTCTCGATGGATACATGGGGATGAACAGGGCAAAATCGACTGGACGTCGCCCGACGAAGAGCGCCAACAGTTCGTCAACGACGCGCTGCGTCCGGTCGGCACGCATCTCTACGGCAGGCGCATGTACGAGACGATGCAGGTCTGGACGCAGTTCGGCTCATCCGAATCCGATCCCCCATGGGCGCGCGATTTTGCTGGGATGTGGCGAGCAGCCGACAAGGTCGTCTACTCGAAGACGCTGAAGCAGGTCTCGACGCCGAGGACGCGGCTCGAGAAGACGTTCGACGTCGACGGCATTCGCGAGATGAAGTTGCGAGGGGCGCGTGACCTGGTGATCAGTGGCCACGAGCTCGCGGCGCACGCCTTCAGGGCGGGCCTCATCGACGAGATCAAACTCTTCGTCGCGCCCATCATCGTCGGCGGCGGCAAGAAGTCGCTCCCGGATGGCGTGCGTCTGGGGCTCCAGCTCGTCGAGGAACGACGCTTCGAAGGAAGCGGCGTCGTACATCTTCACTATCGACTACGGACTGCCTGAGAGGAGGGCGGCCGTCGCCTGGCGTTGCCGCGGAGCATGAGCGCCAGGCGGAGTCCAACTGAAAGGCCCGATCAACCTCGTGCGCACGGTATTGCGAGCGGCGCTCGAAGTCGGTGTCCTCACCGAGCTGCCTAAGATCACGAGGCTCTTCAAGAGGAGCGCGAAGATCCTAGGGACCTACAGCGACGATGAGTTCCTCGCGATGTCGAACAGGCGACGGGGTGGCTGAAGATCGCCATCGATCTCGCAGCGCTCGCCGGAGCACGGCTGGGCGAGGTTCTGGTGCTCGAGGTGATGGAGGTCGATTTCGTCGAACGCAACGCGAAGGAACGGCGCGTGACGGTGCGCTGGGCAACTGGTGGGCAACGGAAATGGTCCCGCGCCGGTTCCGGCGTCCTGCCCCGAACTCCGAGTGATGAGCTAGCACCTCGGATTGCCAGCCATCGGACTCGTTCCGGGCAGCAACGAAGTGCGCAAAAAACGAGCCCGAGAGCCGCGGTCGCGGTATGGTTGCTTCATGTCCGATTCCGCACCGTCGGCGGTTCCGCAGCGGCGGCTCTATCAATACGAGGAGGAGCTTTCGGCGGAAGAACTTGCCGAGCTCGACGAGCTCTTGCCGGACGAAGTGATCGCACACCATCTGCGGTGGCTCGAGACGGGCGAAGGCGCACCGTGGCCAGAGTCGTCCGGCTGACCCCCGGGTATCTGCGGACGTTCCGGCGGCTTCACCTCGAACGGGCGCGCCCCGCGCTCGCGACCATCGTCAAGAGCCTGTCCATGGACGATTTGCCGGGCTGTGGGGATTTCGAGGCGCTGATTCCGCCGCAGCTGCGAGCGTGGGTACGTCGCGTGCCGTCCTTCAATCTCTGGCTCTTCTATTCGTTCGACGCAGCAGAAGTCCGAGTGCTCATTGTCGCGGCGTCGCCGCCCGTGCCAGTCGACGAATGACTGCGCAGTCTCTGCTATTCGAGCTCCGTTCGGAGCTTGAGCGAGAAATTCACCAAGCGCTCGCCGAGATCGAGCACGGACAGGCCTCGAGTTGACGCTCCCCGCTCTCGAAGCTTGGAATGAAACGGGCGAATTCCCGTGGCGGACGAAGCGAATCGCCGGACTGAAACGTAGCTTTTCTATGAGGAGCTTTTGAAGGCTCTGGACAGCACGTCTTTCCATCACTCCCCTCGAGAGCCATGTCCTGCTTCGGGATACCCAGATCGAGCTGACGGTGGCTCGAAGATTCGTATCAACAGCCCGAGATTAAACGTTTGCGCAAGTCATAGCGCTGCACTAATCGCCGGTCATGGTTTCCCCTTCCGCGCGGTGAGATAGGGTCGTAGTCACGGTCCAAATTCCACTGAAGGGCCTGCGCCATTGCCGTGAAATGCGGCATGCGCGGTTCGAGCGCTTCGTCTTTCGGGGCGTGCGCGGCGAGGTTGCGCAGGGCCTCGAGTCCCCGCAACGCGTCCACCGTGCCAGGGCGAACTGCTCCGGTTTGGAGAAGGTCGTTCAAAACTCTCCCGAAGGGTTCTTTGTCGTCGGATTCGCCGAGCACGACCTGCGCCGCCTCGCGGACGGTGGCTTCAATCGCGGCCCATGTCGTGAGAATGATCGCCAGCGCGGACGCGTCGTCGCCGCCCACCACTATTTTCGGCTCTGCGGGCGGTGCTCTGTCTGCGACGGGCGGCAGCTCCGCAACGACGTGTTGAACGCGCGCCTCGAGCTGGCCGAACTCGAACTCCCACCCCGCGCCTTTCATTTTCTGAAGGCGTAGGCCCGCGATGAGCAAACCGATCGGCTTGCGCGCGATCATGGCGACCACTACGACGACAACCGGCCACGCGAGCGCCTTGGTCATCTCTGCGATGAACGTGAACTTGTCCACTTATCGAATCGCCCCCTTCGCGATTTGCCGTGGATGGTGCCTTTATCCTCGGGAAATAGACGCTCAGCGCGGCACTGGTCAAGCGTCCAGCAATCAGTCGAAGCAACCATCGTTCTGCGGCAACGAAGATGAGTTTCACATCGCCACCAAGATTACCGCTACCGTCACCGACTCCGGCGCGACCGTAGAACAAGGCCTTGTGCGGAACGACGACAGCTGGACGCAGCCAGCCCTCCGCTGGCTCCATGTCACTGAGCCAGGACTGGATACGACCGCCGATAATACGAGGCGCGTCCATTGACGGGAACAAGGGCCTGTCGGCGGGCCGGTTGACTTTGCGGTAAGGGCCGTTCTTACAGCCCAAGCCGCCAAACCGACCAACCTGCTGCTGTCGGCAAGGCCAGATACAGCGGAGACATGGGCTCCCTCCGCATCCAAAAGCGTCGATCTCCGTCGCCTCCAAAGAATCCGCGCGGGAAACCGTCAAACCATTGGAGCCGCCGCCTCTGGCAGTGGGCGCAAGGAATTCCCGATACCAAGTTGAAGCGTTTCGCCCGCTGGGGCGATGCGCTCGCGGCCGTCTTAAAAGTCATCGCGATGCTGCTCGCTCTGCGTCATTGCTGAGCGCGAGAAAACTCATGTCGGCGATCTGGAAGGTGCCGGACTCCTCACGCGAGGGCTCGCCACGAAGGCCGACCTGCAAACCCTCCGCGGAGCTCATGAACTTGCTGTTCTGGAAGCTCGCGGCGGTCTTCATCATCGCCAACGCGGCAATGCGCTACCGGCCTGGCAGTCATTTCTAGCGTCGTCGCGCGAGCGTCCTACCGTCCTACCGATCTATCGGTGACTGACCTCCCGCGCTACGATGCCGTTGATCCCCGGAGCCTCGGACCATGGAGAAGATCTTAGCGGCGAGCGAACTCGAAGCCGTTGCATTTGCGCTTGGGGATACCGTGCAAGGGCTGAGCGGCACGGAAATCGGCAACCTGCTTTCGCTATGCAAGATGACCGATCCCAGCCCGGACCTGGCGAAGCGGTTCCGAATCTACAATGCGTTCGCGGCGAAACAGAACCAAAGCCAGAACCGCCGGGCCATTTTGGAATTCATCCGCCAGGCCATGAAGCCCGAGCGCTACGCTCGCGCGCCGGAGAAATTCGAGCAGCTCCGCGCCAATCTCAACCGCGTGCTGGCCTTCTGCGGACTCGCAGTGGATGCGGCGGGCAAGCTTTCCGAGACCACGCCGGCGGCTACGATCGATGAGGCAGCGCGGCGGGCTCAGGAGCTCCGTACGGACCTCACCTCACGCGGTGTCCACCCGGACGTGCTTAAGTTCTGCCGTGCCGAGTTGCTCGCCAAGGACCACTTCCACGCGGTGTTGGAGGCCACCAAAAGCATCTTCGACAAGATTCGCTCCAAGACCGGGTTTACGGAAGACGGCGCGCCCCTGGTTGACCGGGCGTTTGCGGGTGAAGCGCCGAAGCTCGCCATCAACCCGCTCATGACCGAGAGCCAGAGGAGCGAGCAAAAGGGCTTTGCCAACCTCCTTAAAGGGACCTTTGGTATGTTCCGGAATCCGACGGCGCACGAAGCCCGCATTCATTGGGACATGGGAAAGGACGACGCGGAGGATTTGCTCTCGCTGGCCTCCATGATCCACCGGCGGCTCGACGCCGCGGCGGTGGTTTAGGAAGAGCCGCTCGCCGCCGGCCCCGTCGGTTGAGTCGCAATCCGGTCTTCTTCACCTTCCAAACCAATCCGACTCACTCTGAGTCGGGGCGAGAGGATTTGAACCTCCGACCCCACGGTCCCGAACCGTGTGCGCTACCAGGCTGCGCTACGCCCCGATGATGCGATTCTTTTGCGATGCCTCCCCGAGGGAAGCGCGGCGGCGGAGCATGGTCGGCGGGGGCATCAAAGTCAAGAGTGTGCGAACTTCCAGGACTTTTTTCGCCTACGCAGCCTGCTTCTTGCGTTTCTTGCGGCAAGCCTCCGCCATCAGCCCGCCTTGCGCTTCTTGATCTCGGTCACCAGCTCCGGCACTGCCTGAAACAGGTCCGCGACGAGCCCGTAGTCCGCCACTTGGAAGATCGGGGCCTCGGCGTCCTTGTTGACGGCGACGATGACCTTCGACCCCTTCATGCCGGCGAGGTGCTGGATGGCGCCGGAAATGCCGATCGCGAAATACAGCTTGGGCGCGACGACTTTGCCGGTTTGACCGACTTGGAGGTCGCTCGGCGCGTAACCCGCGTCACAGGCGGCGCGGCTCGCTCCGACGGCGGCGCCGAGCGCGTCGGCGAGAGGATCGAGTACCTCTTTGAAGCGCTCCTTCAGCGCGCGCCCACCGGAGACGACGACCGACGCCTCGGTGAGCTCGGGGCGTTCGTTCTTCACCTGGTCGAGCGAGACGAACGTGACGCGATCGGCGCCCGTGGAAGGGGGAGCCACGGGGATCGCTTCGACCGGCGAATTGCCTCCCTTCGGCTGTGCGGGCGCAAACTCGCTCTGGCGCACGGTGACGACGTGAATCGGCGTCGTGATTTCGCAGTAACCGTACGCGTTACCGGCGAACATCGGACGCTTGTAGGTGAGCTTGGCGCCGTCGACCTTGACGGAGGAGATGTCCGTTGCATAGCCGGCGCCGAGGGCTGCGGCGACGCGCGGCATCAGATCTTTGCCGAACGCGCCCGCGGCGGTGACGACGACGTCGAAGCCCGTCTTGGCCGTGGCCACGACGGTGGGTGAGTAACGCTCGGCGACGTAGTTGGCGAGGCCCGCATCGTCCGCCACCAAGACCTTGGCGGCGCCGAAGGCGGCGAGCTCGGTCGACGCGGCCTTCGCCCCGCCGCCGATGAGCAGGATCGAGAACGACCCATTGCTGCCCTTGGCGACCGTCTCCGCGAAAGTAATCGCGGAGTGGGTGGTCTTCTTCAGTTTTCCTTCGCCGAATTCTGCAACGACCAAAACGTTGGCCATGATTCGAGTTCCTCTTTTTGCTGCGGGAAGATGGTTAGAGAACCTTGGCCTCGTTGACGAGCTTGTCGACGAGCTCCGGCACCGATTTGACCTTCACGCCGGCCTTGCGCGCGGGAGGCGGTTCGTAGGAGAGATACTTGATGCTGAGCGCGGTGTCGGGGACGAGGTCGGTGACCTTCATCTCGAGCAGCGGCTTCTTCTTGGCCGACATGATGGCCGGGAGGGCGGCGAAGCGTACGCCGTCGTTGTACTTGAACGTCGGCGCCGTCTGCTTCGAGTAAACGCTGGTCGGAGCGACGATGCGAAGGTCGACCGTGACGACGGCAGGGAGCTTCACCCGCAAGGTGAGCACACCGCCGTCGACCTCGCGGCCGACGAGGAGCGAGCCGTCCTCCTCTTTGATGGTGGCGGCAAACGTCGCCATGGGCCAACCGAGCAGCTCGGCCAGCATCTGACCGACCTGGTTGGAGTCGCCGTCGACCGCTTGCTTGCCCATGAGCACGAGATCGGGCTTTTCCTTCTCGACCAAGGCACGCAGGCTCTTGGCGACGAGGGCACCATCGAGGTTCTCGTCGGTGCTGTCGACGCGGATGGCGCGGTCGGCGCCGGTGGCGAGAGAGGAGCGCAGCGTGGTGACCGTCTCGGGGGGGCCGAAGGTGACGACGATCGCTTCGCCGCCGCGCTGCTTCGGCGTGGCGCCGTTTTCCGTCAAGCGCAGAGCGGCTTCGACGGCGTATTCATCGAAGGGATTCGGTTTCCACTCGAGACCAGTGGTGTCGATCTTCGCGCCACCGGCGGGGATTTTGATCTTGTTGGCGTTGTCTGGGTCACTAACCCGTTTGACCGGGACCAGGATCTTCACTTGAGAGTACCTCCGAGAGAATTCTTGTTTCCGTCGCCTTCGAAAGCGGGGCGCCGGCGTGGTGCAGCGGGGACGTGGCGTGCGACGTTACATTTTGGAGCGATGTTTTATAGGCCAGAACCGCCCGGCCGACATCATGAATCGCCATGCAGGGGCTCTGCCCCGCCGGCCCCCCGAGCAAGTCCGGAGTGGCGCCGACCTCCCGCGCGCCTCGGGGACGTGGTGTTGGCACGCTCGACGTCGACGGTCCACCTGGCCACGCCTCGGATCACGCTTGGCAAAATGCGCCAGCGTGGCGCGCCACAACGCCGGGATTTGCCCGGTGCCCTTCTCGTCGTGCTAAAGCGAAAGGCGCCGGATGCCCCTCGCTTGCGACTATTTGGTGCTCGGTAGCGGCATTGCCGGGCTGTCTTTTGCGCTGGAGGCGGCCGAGCACGGTGACGTCGTCATCGTGACCAAGCGCGGTCGCGACGAGTCGAACACCAAGTACGCGCAAGGGGGGATTGCCAGCGTGCTCGCCCAAGGCGACACCTTCGCCGCGCATATCGCCGATACGATGGCGGCAGGGGCCGGCCTCTGCCACGACGTGGTGGTCGACCTCTGCGTGCGCGAGGGGCCAGGGCGGATCGCGATGCTGCGCGAGATCGGCGTGCAGTTCACGAGCGCGCGCTCCCCCGAGACCGACGCCGACCTCGATCTCGGGCGCGAGGGAGGCCACAGTGCAAGGCGCGTCGCCCACGCCGCGGACATGACCGGGCGCGAGGTGGAGCGGGCGCTTCTCGATGCGATCGCCAATAACCCGCGTATCCGCGTCCTCGAGGAGCGGACGGGGGTCGATCTCATCCTCATGTCGAAGTTCGGCGGCCCCGATCAGTGCGTGGGGGCCTACGTGCTCGACAATGCCACCGGCGCCATCGACACGGTGCTCGCGCGCGCGACGCTGCTCGCCACCGGCGGCGCGGGCAAGGTGTACCTCTACACGACGAATCCCGACGTGGCGAGCGGCGACGGGGTAGCGATGGCGTTTCGGGCGGGGGCCGAAATCGCCAACATGGAATTTTATCAATTTCATCCGACGTGCCTCTTTCATCCGAGCGCCAAGACTTTTCTCCTCAGCGAAGCACTGCGCGGGGAAGGGGCGGTGCTGCGCGGGCTCGACGGCAACGCCTTCATGAGCCGTCACCATCCGATGGGTGACCTCGCCCCCCGCGACGTGGTGGCGCGTGCCATCGACTTCGAGATGAAGCGCACTGGCTCCGAGCACGTGCTGCTCGACATCACCCACAAGCCGGCCTCGTTCGTGCGCGAGAGATTTCCCAACATCTACGCGGAGTGCCAAAGGTTCGGGATCGACATCACATCGCAGCCCATTCCCGTGGTGCCGGCGGCGCATTATATGTGCGGAGGCGTCAGCACCGATCTGCACGGGCGGACGTCGTTGCCGGGACTCTGGGCCATCGGCGAGTGCGCTTGCACCGGTCTTCACGGCGCCAACCGCCTGGCGTCCAACTCGTTGCTCGAGGGGCTCGTGTTCGGACATCGCGCGGCCAAGAAGCTCGAGTCGCAGATCGCGGAGCTCCGGTCCGCACCGCTGCCGGAGGTTCCGGGGTGGGCGACGGGGGCCGCCGCTCCGAGCGACGAAGCCGTCGTCGTCACGCACAACTGGGCCGAGCTGCGCCAGCTGATGTGGAACTACGTCGGGATCGTCCGCTCCGACGGCCGGCTGCGTCGGGCGGCGCGGCGCATCGCGGTGCTCGAGGAGGAGATTCGCGACTACTACTGGCGCTACCTGGTCACGCGCGACTTGCTCGAGCTGCGCAACATCACCACCGTGGCCGAGCTCATCGTCTCTTGTGCCTCGTCGCGCCGCGAGAGCCGCGGTCTGCATTTCACCATCGACTACCCGGATGTCGATTTGCGCCAGGCGCGCGACACCGTCGTCAAGCGCGGCGTGCTACCGCACCTGCGCGGATAGACACAACCGCATTCGTGCCGGGGGTGAAGGCATCTCAGCGCGGTAAATGCGCCCACGCCGACGCGAGTCGTCCCGCGTCGTCCGCCGACAGAAGCGCCGGATGGATGTCCAGTCCTTGCTTGACGCGGGCCAACCAGAAGTGCGACGCGGGAAGGTCCCCGAGCGCAAAATGGGCGAGTCCCCGGTAGAGTGCATAGCGGGCCGCGTCGGAAGGGTCCCAGCGGTGCGCCTCCGTTTCGACCGCCCGAAGCTCTTCCATCGCCTCGGGGTAACGACCGTGCTCGTAGGCGCCCACGGCCCCTCCGAACGAGGGCGCGCACCCCGCCGCCCCCAGGAAAGCCGCTGCGCCAACGGTCAATGTCCGGGAGAAGCGCAGCAAAAACGAAGGGTCGTTCATAGTCTTGCATCGGCCGAGCCCGGAACCAGTTTCGTGCCGCGAAGGCGATTCGTCCCGTGGTAGAGAGACAAAGCATGGCGAAGGGCAGCAGGGCAGTGCGAGCGCCGAGAGGGGCTGAGCGCTCTTGCAAGGGATGGGTGCAGGAAGCTGCGCTCAGGATGCTTCACAACAACCTCGACCCCGAGGTGGCCGAACGCCCGGATGACCTCGTCGTGTATGGCGGTACTGGCCGAGCGGCGCGGTCGTGGGAGGCGTTCGACGTCATCGTGCGCGAGCTCCGCTCGCTCGACAACGACGAGACCTTGCTCGTTCAATCGGGCAAGGCGGTGGGCAGGTTTCGGACGCACGAGGACGCGCCGCGGGTGCTCATCGCCAACGCGAACCTGGTGCCCAAATGGGCGACCTTCGACGAGTTTCAGCGACTCGAAGCCCTGGGGCTCACCATGTACGGGCAGATGACCGCTGGATCGTGGATCTACATCGGTACGCAAGGGATTCTGCAGGGGACCTACGAAACGTTCGTCGCGGCTCGCAAGGCGCACGAAGAGCGGATGGGGAAAGCGGCGGGGGGGCGCCCGCTGTCGTGGATTCTCACGGCCGGCCTCGGGGGAATGGGAGGAGCCCAGCCGCTGGCGGCGGTCATGGCCGGCATCCCGTGCCTTGCCATCGAGGTCGACCCCGAGCGCATCGCCAAGCGCCTGGCCACCCGCTACGTCGACGAGCGCATCGACGATCTCGACGCGGCGCTTTCTGCGGTGCGCGCCGCCAGCGCTCGCGGGGAGGCGCGCTCCATCGCGGTGTGCGCCAACGCCGCCGACGTCTACCCGCGCCTCGTCGCGAGCGGAATCTTCCCCGATCTCGTCACCGAGCAGACGGCGGCGCACGATCCGCTCCGCGGCTACATTCCAGCGGGACTCACCCTGTCTGCCGCGGCCGAACTCCGCGCCAGCGATCCGCGCGAATACATGGCGCGCGCCAAGGCGTCGATGGCCGTCGAGGTCGATGCCATGCTCGCCATGAAAGCGCGCGGAACCGAAGCGTTCGACTACGGCAACAACCTCCGCGCCAACGCAAAAGAAGCGGGTTGCGAGCGGGCCTTCGATATCCCCGGATTCGTCCCCGCCTACGTGCGCCCTCTCTTTTGCACCGGAAAGGGGCCCTTCCGCTGGGTCGCGCTGTCCGGCGACCCCGGCGACATTGCCGTGACCGATGAAGTCGTGTCGCGCGCCATGAGCCACGACAAGGACTTGGTTCGCTGGATCGAGCTCGCGCAAGAGCGGGTCGCCTTCCAGGGCCTGCCTTCGCGCATCTGCTGGCTCGGCTACGGCGACAGAGCCAAGATCGGGCTGCTCTTCAACGAGCTCGTGCGCACCGGCAAAGTGAAGGCGCCCATCGTCATCGGACGCGACCACCTCGACTGTGGATCGGTGGCCTCGCCCTACCGCGAAACGGAAGCCATGAAGGACGGTTCCGATGCCATCGCCGACTTTGCCATTCTCAACGCGCTCGTGAACACGGCTGCCGGCGCGTCGTGGGTGAGCTTTCATCACGGAGGCGGCGTGGGCATCGGCAACTCGCTGCATGCCGGTATGGTGGTGGTGGCCGACGGCAGCGACGCGGCCAAGCGACGGCTCGAACGCGTGCTCACGACCGACCCCGGCATGGGCATCGTCCGTCACGCCGAAGCAACGTACGAAGACGCCATCGCCTTCGGCGAGCGAGCCGGCGTGCATCTCTTTTCGGCCAAGGGCGCATGATGGGGAGCGTCCTTTTATCGCTCGCGGGCGTCATGGAAACGCTGGCGATCAGTGCGCCGACGGTGGTGGACGCGCTGCGCGGTCGCATCACCGTCGAGCTTTGCGACAACAGGCTGAAGAATTGGGCGAAGCGGCTCCTCGACAAGGCCGACGTCACCCGCACCGTGGTGCACCCCGAGCGCGCGGGGACGAGCGAAGTATTCGTCGTGATGTCGAACCACAGAAGCCTCTACGACATCCCGCTCCTCTTCGAATCCTTCCCGCGCACGCTGCGCATGGTCACCAAGAAGGAGCTCTTCCGCGTGCCGGTCTGGGGAGGGGCCATGCGCGCCGCCGGGTTCATCGAGCTCGACAGGAACAACCGCACGCGCGCCAAGCAGGGCATCGACGTCGCGCGGGCACGGCTCCAGCAGGGAATCAACGTGTGGATCGCGCCGGAGGGGACGCGCAGCCGCAGCGGAGCGCTCGGACCGTTCAAAGGGGGCGGCTTTCGCCTCGCGCTCGATACGGGGCTGCGCATCTTGCCGGTGGGGATCCGCGGAACGGAGAGGATCTTGCCGGCCGACGGCGCCTTGGTGAACCGCGGCGCCTCGGTGGAACTCGAATTCGGCGAGCCGGTCGATCCGGCAAGCTTCGGTGAAGGCGGGCGCAAGGAATTGATGATCGCCGTGCGGGCCTCGATCGAAGCCATGGTCTGAGGCTCGCCGCTCGACGGGGTGGAGCGCTCGCGGTAGAATAGCGATCCGTGCTCCGCCTACTTTCTTCGGGAATCCTTGGAATCGCCATCCTCGTGGGATGCGGTGGGCGCACGTTCGGCCCCGACGCCGACGCAGGAACAGGCGGCGCCAACGGAACGGGCGGCACGACGACGGCCAGCGGCGGCACGACGACGGGCAGCGGCGGCACGACGGTGGGCGGCACGGGTGGCTCGGGAACCACCGGTGGCAGCGGGGGAGCAGGAGGCACCATCGATCCGGAATTGAGCTCGTGTACGGGCCCGGGCCAGTGCGAGTTGGCCTTGAAGACGTGCTGCTCCTGCGAGACCCTCCGGCTCGATCAACTCGAGCCCATCAACGCCGCGAAGCGCGATGCGTTCAAGAAACAGGTCTGCGGCCCCGCACCACTACCGTGTCCGCCTTGCCTTCCCACGATCGATCCGCACTTCATGGCGCGCTGCGAGTCGGGACGCTGCCGAGGTTTCGATATTCGAAGCGACCCCACGTACACCAAGTGTGGGACGAGCAGCGAGTGCGTCCTGCGCAAGGGGCTCGCCTGCTGCGTGTGCAACGCGCCCGGCGACTGGGTGGCCGTCAGTCGTGTCGGCGACATGATCCTCACCGGCGAGACGTGCGCCGCGGCCTCGGTGTGCCCAGGGTGCGTCCCTGTGCCCCCTGACGGTTATTCCGCCGTCTGCCGTAACGGGGCATGCCAAAGAATTCCGCCGTAGCACGATCGCACACGTTCGTGGCACGCCCGTGCCCGGCCTTTGCGCTGCGGCCCTCCCTGCGGGTTTCGAATATCCGAACCCGACCATGCTACACACCCGGAGCATGAAGGGGACCGTCCGGGGGGTACGCAAGTGGACCGCGCTCTTGGCGTCAGGTGCCATCGTGCTCGAGGCGACCATGGCCGAGGCTGCGGATCACGCGCCCGAGGGGGACACCGAGATCGTGGCGAAAGAGCGTCCCTCGTCGCGCTCGTTCTACGGCTGGCAGATCCTCGCGACGGGTGAAGCGGGGGGCGTCCTGGCCGCGGCGGCAACGGTGCTGCCGGGAAGCCCGTTCAAGACGCTCCCTTCGACCATGGGGTTTCTGGTGGGGATGCCTTTCTACGTCTTGGGTGGGCCGGCCACGCATTGGACGCACGGCGAGTTCAACAAGGGGCTCATCAGCCTGAGCGCCAACTTCGCGCTTCCGGTCGTGGGCGGCTTGATCGGACAAACGGTTGGCTGCGCGCCGAGCGATGCCCCCGAGGATTGCGGCGCCCGCGGCTTCTTTGCCGGATTCGCGATGGCCCTGGTGACGGTGCCTCTCGCCGATGCTCTGGTGCTCGGCTGGGAGGACATCCCCGACGACGAAGCTGCGGCCAAGGGTGGCGAGTTGGCAGCGAATGACTCCGCCTCCGCGTCACGCCGGTCTCGAGCCAAACGCGTCGCGCGTTTCACGATGACCCCCGCGTGGAGCCTCGGTCCGCGGGGCGAGCTCGCCTTCGGAGTCGCCGGGCGTTTTTAACCGGCGGGCCACCTCGCCCTCAGTTTCCCCGCTTTCTCTGAATCCGGCTCATGGGGATGTCCTCGTCCCACTCGTCGCCGTAGCCTTCGTAGTGCACGCGGTAACGATCGTCGCCGAGCACGGCGACGATCGTTGCAGGGTACATCGACCCATGCCACTCGACGCGGACGCGGTCGCCGAGCCGGTAGACGCTGGGGGGGAGCGGAGCCGCTGAAGCGCTGGCACTCGCGCGGCTGCGGTTCTTGCTGGCCGGCGCGGGCGCGACCGCGCCGGGCGTCGTGCTGAGTCTGCCGCGGATGCGTGTGGCGGTAACGGTCTCGTCCCAGTCTTCGCTATAGCCGTCATAGTGGACGCGGAATCGCGACACCCCTTCGACGCCGACGATGACGGCGGGGTATTCGCCGCCGCGCCACTCGACGAGCACGTGATCGCCGACCTGGTTCGGGCGCCGGCAACCGCCGAGCCCGATCAACGCGAAAAACACTGCCCACACCGGCCATCTCATGGTCAGGGACCCGACAGCGCGCGATCGTGCCACAAAAGCATCTCCAGCGTGCCCGCTTCGCGCAAAAATGGCTGGTCGTGCGGTCCGGGGAGCACGGCGAGGTCGTGGGGGATCCCCTTTTTCTTGAGCTCGCGAGCGAGGGCCAGGTTGGCGCGATAGAACGCGTCGCCGGTGCTCGTTTCGACGTGCAAAAGGCGCGGTCCGGCATTGGCGAGCGCGCCGGCCAAGCGGTTGGCGATGGAGGACGCGTTCGCCTCGCCGATCGCGGATTGGACGCCGCCCCACGCGGCGAACAGCTGGGGCCGACGAAGGAAGACCTCGAGCCCAATGAAGCCTCCCAGCGAACATCCGTCGATGCCGGCCCGAGCGGGCGATGCATCGGCGGGTGTCTTGGCGCGCACTTCGGGAAGCAGCACCTCGGCGATCCAATCGGCGTACCGATCGAGCGCTTGGCGAGGGTCCGGCAAGCGCCACACGTTGGGCGTGAAGGGGCACACCAGCACGGTCCTGCCGTCGAAGGGGCGACGGGCCAGCTCGTCGCTGATTTGGCGGGCGTGCTCCACGGTGAGATCGCCGCGACTGGTCTCGGGTGCCACCGGCGGATGCTTGAGGCGCGTGTGACAGCTGACGAGACCGTAGCGATCGATCCACGCCCGTACGCCGGCCTCTTCACTCTTCGTTTCACCGAGACCATGCAACAGAAGAAGCAGAGGGACGCGAACGCCGGTCGGGATGTCTCGGGGTACGAGCACGATCGCGCGGCGCGCGAGATCGCGCTGCCCTTCGAGCTTGAGGTCGACGATGTCGAAGGCTCCGGAGGGGTCGGCGTCGGCCAGCGCGGGCCCGGCGGAGATCGCCGAAAAACCGAGCCCGAGCCCGAGCCAATGGCGCCGGTGAAGCCGGGTCCTCATTGTCGTCAAGCGTAGCTCGTCAATCGGCCGTGCCCAGGGCTCGGCGCGCGGTGGCAAGGGCCTGCTTGACCTGCGCCAGGGAAGGCGCGCCGAAGGTCTTGCGCCGCTCGATGGCGATCTCGGGGTCGAGCAGGGGAAGCACCGACTCGTCGAGCAGGGGGTGAAAGCCGCGCATCACGGGGATCGGCACCTCGCGCAAGGGAACGCCGCGAGCCATCGCCTCGCGCACCAACCGGCCGGTAATCTCGTGCGCCTCACGAAACGGAACGCCGCGCGCGGCGAGATGATCGGCCACCTCGGTCGCCGTGAGGTGCCCTTCGCTGAGCGCGGAACGCATGCGATCGACGCGAAAGGTGGCGGTGGCGAGCGCGCCGCTCAAGGCATCGAGGGCGACGGCGACGGTGGCGACGGCGTCGAAGATGGGCGCCTTGTCTTCTTGCAAGTCGCGGTTATAGCCGAGCGGGAGACCCTTCTCGAGCGTGAGCAGCGCCACCACATCGCCGATGACACGCGCGCTCTTGCCACGCACGAGCTCGGCCACGTCGGGGTTCTTTTTCTGAGGCATCATCGAAGAGCCGGTGGCAAAGCCGTCGGAGAGCTCGACGAAGCGAAACTCCTGACTCGACCAGAGCACAATCTCCTCGCCGATGCGGGAGAGGTGAACGGCGGTGAGGGCCAGCGCCGCGGCGAGCTCCGTCAAGAAGTCGCGGCTCGCCGTGGCGTCGATGCTGTTGGCCATGGGACGGTCGAAGTCGAGCTCCTTGGCGAGCGCGTGCCGATCGATGTCGAAGGTGGTGCCGGCGATGGCGCCTGCGCCGAGCGGCAGCTCGTTCATGCGCCGGGCGGCGTCGCCGACGCGCCCGCGGTCGCGCCGCAGCCTTTCGAACCAAGCCAAAAAGTGGTGCGCGAGCCGCATCGGCTGCGCGCGCTGCAAGTGCGTGTACCCGGGCAAGAGTGTGGTGACGTGCTCGTCGGCACGGTCGAGCAGGACGCGGCAGAGGTGGTCGATGCCGGCCATGATGTCGGCCGCGGCCCGCCGTGCCCAGAGACGCAGATCGGTGGCCACCTGATCGTTGCGCGACCGACCCGTATGGAGCTTGCCCCCCAGCGGCCCGATGAGCTCGATGAGACGTGCTTCGACGTTCATGTGCACGTCTTCGAGCTCGTTCTTCCAGACCATGGCGCCGCTCTCGACTTCGGCGAGCACCTGTTCGAGCCCCTTCAGCATCTGTTCGAGCTCGGGCGTGGTGAGAAGTCCCGCTCGGCCGAGCGCGCGCGCGTGTGCCATCGAGCCCCGGATGTCGTCCTCGGCGAGCGCGCTGTCGACCTCGACGCTGGCCGAGAGGCGCAACATGGCCCCTTCCAAGGTGCCGCTGAAGCGGCCGCCCCAGGTGCGGTTCATGAAAACCACCGACAAAAGGCAGGGCCGAGCTCGCTCACGCGTTCGTGACGGAGCCAGAAGCGGCGGTAGTCCTTCATCACCCGCTCGCCCAACCCGCGGCGCATGGTGTAATCGGTGATGCGGGTGATGGTGAAGCGCAGCGCGCCGATGCGCGCTTCGGTGCCGAGCGCGGCAACCTCGGCCGAGGAGAGCGGTCGCCTCGCCGCGTAGCCTTCGAACATCGCTCGCACCAGGCGTTCATCGAAGTCATCCCCGTAGCACCAGGCGAGAACCGTGACCATGAGATCATAGGCAAAGGAGCCTTCGCAGGCGCTCTCGAAGTCGAGCAGCGCGACGGGGGTGCCCTCTTGCCAGAGGACGTTGTCTCGAAAGAGATCGCCGTGGATGATGCCGCTCGGGAGGCTGGGATTGCGCTCGCGCTCGGCCCCATCGAGCCTTGCGCGGATCTCGGGCACCAGGGTCCGCAAGGCAGGGTCGCTGGCCTCGGCGATGCGCTCGAGCCGCGCCCTGAGGTCGGAGATGCGGAATCGTCCGGGCTTGGGCTCACCGAACGTCCGGCCGGCGTGATGCACGTCGGCCAGCTTTTCGCCGACGTGGCGCGCGGCTTCGGGGGTGATCCTGGCCTGACAGAGGATCTCCCCGTCGCGCCACGGGAAAAGCGCCACGGGCCGGATCGCCGTCTCGGTCGGGGCAGCACTTCGCGACTCGAGCAAGAAAGTAAAACCGGTCCCATCGCGGCGGGGGAGCGGGCGCGGCGTGGCCACACCGTTCTGGGCGAGGTGGTCGAGAAGGCGCGCCTCGCTCTCGGCGCCCACCGCGTCCTGCTCTTCGTACACGCGGGCAAAAAGCGCCGTGCCGTCCGCCAGAGTGAGCCGATAGTTGGAGTTCACCGACCCAGCCGGTATCCCCGTCGCATCGATGACATCCAGTCCAAACATCCTGCCGAGGGCTTTGGCCTGGTCGATCGCGAGCTCGGTGTAGGTGGCCATGGGCAGGGCTTTACCTTGCGCGGGCGACCGAGCCAACCTAAGACTACTCGTCAGATTCTCGCTACGAAAACATGCCAGAAATTTACGGCAATACCACGGGGCTCGCGCCGAGCGCGATCAAGACCCTCGAGCACATCTACCGGCGCAAGATCCCGCTCGAGCGGGTGGCGACGCCAGAGCTCATTCGTTCGCTCTGCGATGCCTCGCGGCAGACGGGGCGGCAGGTGGGGGCGCTCGTCCATCGATCGGGCAAGGTCGACTACGTCATCGTCGGCGATGCTTCGCGCCTTTTTTTGCCGGACATCGGCCGCCTGCGCGCGGCTGACGGGCGCTTTCGGGCGCTACGCCTGGTCCACACCCATCTGCACGGCGAACCACTGACGCGCGACGACTTGGTCGATCTCGTGCGCCTGCGGCTCGACCTCATCGCCGCCGTGCAGCTCATGCCCGACGGCAACCCGCGCAGCATCGTCTACGCCTACAACACGCCCCCCCCGAGCGCCCCGCCGTACCACGAAGTCGGGCCCGTCGCGCCCCATCAGCTCGATTTCGACTTTGGCAAGCTGATGTCGTCCCTCGAAGCGGAGTTTGCCAAGTCCCAGCGTCTCAACAAGGTCGAAGCCAAGGACGGCCGCGCCATCCTCGTCCTGGTCGGCGAGAAGTCGGGGCGAGCGGGGGCGCACGATGACGTCGAAGAGCGCCTGGCCGAGCTACGGGAGCTGTCCCGCACCGCGGGCGTGGAGGTCGTCGACACCATCGTCCAGCATCGCGACCGCATCGATCCCAAGTTCGTGATGGGCAAGGGCAAGCTCGACGAAGTCGTCGTTCGCGCCGCCACCCACGACGCGCAGACGCTCATCTTCGAGCGCAACCTCTCTCCCGCTCAGATCTCCGCCATCGGCAAGAACACCGATCTCAAGATCATCGACCGCACCCAGCTCATCCTCGACATCTTCGCGCAGCGCGCCCAGTCGCGGGACGGCAAGCTGCAGGTCGAGCTGGCGCAGCTCAAGTACTCGCTCCCCCGCCTCGGCCAGAAGGACGACGCGCTCTCGCGGCTCACCGGCGGCATCGGCGGTCGCGGACCAGGCGAAACGAAGCTCGAGATCGGACGCCGCCGCGCCAAAGAGCGCGTCACCCACCTCGAGGCCCAGGTGAAAACCCTGGCCAAGCAGCGCCGCGAGCGGCGGCGGCGGCGCGGGCGTCTGGAGGTGCCAGTGGTGGCCATCGTCGGCTACACCAACGCCGGCAAGAGCACGCTCCTCAACACGCTCACGCACTCCGACGTGCTGGCGGAAGACAAGCTCTTTGCCACGCTCGACACGCGCTCGCGGCGGCTCCGTTTTCCCGAGGAACGCGAGGTCGTCATCACCGACACCGTGGGTTTCATTCGCGATCTGCCGAAAGATCTGTTCGCCGCATTTCGCGCCACTTTCGAAGAGACCGCGGACGCCGATCTCCTCTTGCATGTCGTCGACGCGGCCGACCCAGCCAAGACCAAGCACATCGAGACCACCGAGAAACTCTTGGCCGAGCTCTCGCTGCTCGAGATCCCGCGGCTGCTCGTGTTCAACAAGATTGACCTGGTTCCCACGGCGGAGGCGGTGGCGCTTCAGCGCGCCCACGGTGACGCGTTCTTCGTCTGCGCCAAGAGTCGGGAGACGACGCGTGCGCTGCTCGATCGCGTCGCGGCGCTCCTGGCCAATCGCTGGGCCGAAGCCGAGACCTACAGCCACGCCAGCGCGGCAGACGCCGCCGGGGAAATGTCCTCCGCGTCGACCGAGCCGTCGCACGCCGAGCCCGAGGCCACGCCTGCGCACGACGAAAACAGCCTGACGACGCTCGAAGAAATGCTCGGCGCCCCGCGGCGTCGCCGTCACCGATCGCAAGCGCCTGCCTAGCCGCGGGCCGGGTCCGTTGGCGCATGTCCTTCGTTTCCGCGGCCATCTGGTCGGTCTGCGCCATCGCCGCGCTCGATTTCCTGCTCGCGCTGGTGGTTTCGGCAAGTCAGTCGACCGGGCCCGACCTGGTGAGCCGGGTGCTCTGCGAAGCAGCGGCGTTCATGGGCACCCTCCTGCTCCTCACCGTGGTCCACGAGCAGGAGCGCCCCCTTTCGGACGTCCTCGGTCTACGGCGCGCTCCCGTCGTCCTCTTGTTGCTCGGCGCGCTCTTCGGCGTCGCCTTGCAGGGGCCCGTCAACCTCATCGCGGGCGTCATCTACGAACGCTACCCGCTACCTCAGGATCAGATCGATTTTCTGCGCCAGCTCTTCGCCGTTGGCACGCTAAAGCAGCAGATTGCCCTGGTCGTCGCGGGAGGCGTGGTGGGACCGGTCGTCGAGGAGTTGCTCTTTCGGGGAGGCATCTTTCGTGGGCTCCGGCGCCGGCACGGTCCCGCGAGCACGCTCTTCGGGATTTCGTTCTTTTTTGCACTGGCTCACCGCGAGCCGCGTAACTTCCTGCCCGATTTCCTGGGAGGGCTCGCCATGGGGTACGTGCGACTGGCGAGCGGATCACTCTGGCCGGCCCTCCTGTTGCACGCCGCGTTCAACACCACGTCCGTCATTCTCGCGCTCGTAGCCGGCCCCGAAACCGACGTGCTCACGCCCGCGCAGAACGTCACCGCGGCGGCGCTGAGCCTGGCCCTTTTGGCGGCTTTCGGGCGAATGGCGCGCCGGAGCCCAACTTGCGCTGCAGCGCGCGAAGCAGACTTGAGGTAGAACGGGCACGCTAGCCCATGGCCATGTTATGAAGCAGCGTCGATGAGTCGAATGAGGCTCGCTCTGTGTCTGCCGGGTGGCGGCGTCACCGGGGGGATGTACCAAATCGGAGCCCTTTCGGCCCTCGAGGACGCCCTCGAGGGGCTGGATGCGCGCGGCTTCGACCTTTATGTGGGGACGTCGAGCGGCGCCACCGTCGCCGCGGCGCTGGCCGGCGGTCTGTCCGTGCAGCGCCTCTACCGCGCGCTTCTCGACCCGGCCGACGACTATTTCCCGCTCGAGCGCTGGCACCTCATTCGCACCGACCTCGACGAGTGGCGTCGCACGATCGTCACGGGGTTCGGCGCCTTGCGCAGCAGCGTGCGCAGCCTCACCGCGCGCACCCCGGCGCCGAAGGATCTCTGGGAACAGCTCGATCGATTCTACGACTCGCTCCCCGCGGGTCTCTTCACGCTCGACGCCTTCGAACGCTTTCTCGAGGAGTTCTTTCTGCGTCGCGGTGTCTCCAACAGCTTTCTCGGTCTGCCACGCCGGCTGCGCGTCGTGGCTCACGATCTCGACTCGGCCGAGCGCGTGCTCTTCGGGGCGCCCGGTTTCGACGACGTGCCCGTGGCACGCGCTTGTTGCGCGTCGACTGCGCTGCCCCTTTTTTACAGCCCGGTCCGCATCCGCGACCGTCACTACATCGACGGCGGCGTGGGAAGGGTAGGGCATCTCGACGTCGCGGAAAGCGAGGGCGCCGATCTGGTCGTGCTCGTCAATCCGATGGTGCCGGTGCGCGCCGACACGAGCGGCGTCCCCACCGGTCACGGCGCGCGCGCCAGCGTTCGCGACAAGGGGCTCATGTGGGTCTACAACCAGGCGATGCGCATCGGTGTGCACGCGCGGCTGCACCATGCGCTCGATCTGCGCCAAAAGATGAACGGCATGCCGCCCGGTGTCTCCACCCAGACGCCCCTCCTTTTGATCGAGCCGCGAGCCACGGACGCCGTCTTGTTCATGCACAATCCGGCAAGCTTCGCCGCGCGCCGCACCATCCTCGAGTATGCCTACAAGACCACGCGCGAGCGCGTCGCCCAGTGGATCGACGCCAACCGTACGCTCATCGACAGGGCCGAGCTCCGCCCGATGCCCGTATCGCGACGACCGTAGCCAGCGGCCTCCGATCTAGTGCAATTCGAGCCCGACGAGCTCTTCGGTGGGCTGGTTTCCGCCCGCTTCTTTCACCTTGCCGTAGCTGCGCGCGTACCAAAGCGTCTTCGGCATGCTGGTGACGCCGCCGCCGTCCACCGCTTCGCTCCAGCTCGTCAACATCGGACGACCGGGGCCGGCGGCGTCGGTTTTTCCGGCATCGCCGCCCATGTTACCTGCATCGCTCGGGCCTGTTCCGGCGTCGTTGCCGCCGACCACGGACGACTTCTGAAAGACGACGGTTTGAAACGGCGTTGCGATTCCGGGGAGCTCGAGCAATTCCTGTCCCACGACCTTCCACGACTCGTTCTGCTTCACCGTCGTGTACATGCCGAAGCGACTGATGACCTCGGTATAGCTTTCGACCCAGCTGACGCCGGTGCGCGTACGCTCGTGCGATTGATCGATCTCGAGCTGTTGCGGCTCCCAATTGACGTCCAACGTCATTTGGCCTTGCTGGTCGAAGGTCTCTTCGCGCCAATTGACGATCTGATCGCCAACGGCCTGCTGCATCGTCACGAGCCAGGGCTGCCCGCCGACCGCGCCGCTGGTTCGCACCGGGTAAGCCATGTCGATCTGGTGCGGTCCGACGCCGCCCACCATGACCTGTTGCTTGTCGATGGCGACGTATTTGGCGCTCACCGATCCATCGAGCCCTGTCACCTTGTACTGCCAGATGCTGCCCGGCCGGAACGGATAGAGCGGTGCCGGTCCCACGGGGCCGCCCCCGTCGGGCAGGAGGCCGTCGTCCGCATACGGATTGATGGGCGCGTCGAAGTTGATGAGCTCGCAGCCCGAAGCCGCCGCCAACAGAAAGGCCGCCAAAGATAGTGTCTTGATAAGGGCTGTCGTCATCCGCGCGTTTCTCCTTAGCTCGCGACCGAAGCTCCGCCGCTACGTTGCGCGCACGCAAGCGAGATTGCCGAAAAGCACGAACCCCGTCGCTGACCGCACTTCAACGCCGCTCGTCGCCGTGCCGCCGAATCGTCGAACACCCGTACTTCGAGAAATGGCACGAACGCCGGCGATCCGAATCCATGGAAAGACGAGATGGCGAGAAAAAGGACCATGGCAGCTCTATGCGCATTTCGAAAGCACGTGATTTGAAAGTGAGAGTAGGTTGGTCGACCGCTTTTCGATCACTCGCCGGCTCGTCGCATCCGACTGGGTGTGGAAAATTACTGCGGGTGACGTCATGCGTGACGATCGATCGACTGGCACGCACCTACCATCATCGCCGGACAGTACGGTACGTGATCAGGCCGGTCAAGCCGCTCTTTTTCGCAATTTTCTGATCTCGCTAGAAGTGAACCGATCGCACGGGGTTGTTCCCTTCACGGGCCTCTCGAGCCCCTCGGAAGGGTTGCGCGAAATAACCAACATCTCGGCGGCGCATTCCCGATTGTCGTTACGCGTCCGTCGGGTTTGCTGCTTTATGCCGACGCGGTAGATTTTGGGGCAGCTTTATTTTGAGCTCATTTCGAAGAGAGGCGCCGCGCACTTTTTGGAAAGGTCACATGAGCGCTCCGAAAAATTCGCGCAGCAAAGCCGATTTTGTGATCGCGCCCTTGATGACTTCGGCGCGCGCCGAAAAGGTGACAGCGCTCGAAAGAAAGATGCGCTCCAATCCAGCCGGCGCCTCCAATCCTCTCGCGTCGGGCAAAGGGCCGGGGCGCTCGGCAGGGCAATGTTTCCTTTTCGTTTCGAATGGCTGGTCGACCGCGTCGCGCAGGTGATCGACCATGTCCACACCGGGGGCCGCGAGCTCTCGTTCGGCTCACGGTTGAACGGTCGTCTCCTCGGGCGCGATCGCCACATCGCGCCGGCTTCGAGTGTGCTCGGCCGATCATGAGGATTGTCGATAGCGTCAAACGTTTGACTCTAGCGTCCACCGCTTCTCTCCATTTCGCGCTTGGCGCGAAAAACGGCAGAGCACGCTAGGTCAGAGATTCGTGCCGTCGTAGATGATTCTCGATTCCCGCGCCGGCTCGAAGACGCCCGCGCGCCACAGCACGATCGATGTCGCCGCCGCCACGCCCACGCCGGCCAGCGTCCACGCCCACGCCGGCAGAAAGCCCTTCGCTGCGGCGGGCGCGTCGAAAGCAGTTTCGGCCGCGATGCGGTCGGTCAACACGACACCCGACTGGCATTGATCGCCCTTGCAGACAGCGATGGAGACGGCGCCTGGGCGATCCGCAGGCGCGGCAGCGGCCCACGATGCGCATCTCACGCCGGGCGGCACGCGTACGCGCGCTCCTTCCGACATCACACCTTGGAGGTCGTCCGCCGAGCAAGGCAGGGCGGCGGGAACCCAGACATCGATCTTGCCCGACCCGAGCGCGCTCACCCAGCCCGCCCACGCCACGCGCGCTCCACGGAACACGAGCAAGTGGTGCTCGCCCGGCGCCGTGGAAAAATCGTGGCCCGATGGCGCGCCGTCCCAATAGATCTCGTGCCGGCGCGCCCCATGGACGGCGAGCGCGATCTGGACATCGGTGGCCCGCACGGGCGCGCCGGTGGCCTCGCCGAACGCGGCTGCCCGCCCACCTTCCGTCACTTCGGCGAGCCGCTCGAAGCGGAGCGCCTGTTCGGGCGCGCTGCGCCGGGCGATCCGAGCCTGCAAACGATAGCGTTCGGCCATGAGCCAGCCCGCCTGCAGGAGCTCGGGATGCTGCCGCAAGGTCTGGTCGAGTTGCGCCAGCAAGCCTTGCGCGGTCTCATCGTCCCCCGCCTGCAGCTGATCGCGCGCTTGCTCGATCCACCCTTCGCAGCGCTCGGCCAGCGCCGGTGATCCCGGGTCCTCCGTCACCGGTTCGCGGCGAGGTTCCTCGAGCTTCATCGCATGATCGTGCGCCCAGCGCGCGAGCGTCGCCTCCGACGCTGCGTCCGGCTTTTGTGCCCCGAGCCACACCAAGGTCAGCGTGGCGAGGGCCGGCATCTTCACCCTCGCGAAGTCGTCGCGGTTTTCTTGGCTTCGTCGATGGCCGCGAGCACGGCATCGGCGTGCCCGTCGACCTTCACGTTCGAAAAGGTCCGGGCGAGCTTGCCGTCGGGCGCGATGATCGCGGTCGTGCGAAGAGCCCCGGTGACTTTTTTTCCGTACATCATCTTGTCGCCGTAGGCGCCATAGAGCTTGTGCACCTTGGAATCGGGGTCCGACAGGAGCAAGAAACGAAGCCCCTGCTTCTGCTTGAAACCGCAGTGGCTCGGAATCGAATCTCGGCTCACGCCGAGGACGACCGCGCCCCGCTGCTTGAGGGCCGAAGCGGCTCCCTGGAAGGCAATCGCCTGACGGGTGCAGCCGGGCGTATTGTCCCTCGGGTAGAAGTAGAGGACCACCCATTTCCCCTTCTGTCCGGCCAACGTTACCTCCTCCCCACTGTCGGCCGGCAGGGAGAATGAGGGAGCAGGAGAGCCTACCTTGGGGCCGAGCCGTCCTTTGCCACTCGTGTCGGCCGGCGCGGCGCGGCGGCCGGTGGCTGCTGCTTTCTTGACGGGTTTCACGGCTCTTGTAGTGCGCGTCGTCTTCATGATTGTCTTGGGGTTAGTGGGTCGGGGCTGTTCTCTTGCGTCAGGCTAGGATCGAAGCACGGCAAGAACGACAAGCTACGACGGACGAGAGGGACCTTGCAATTCGACTTTGCCGCCAAAGAGCTCATCATCAAACTCGTCTACTACGGCCCTGCGCTGAGCGGCAAGACGACGAACCTCCAATCCCTGCACGTCCTTGCCGACGCGGGAGCGCGCGGACGCCTCATGACGCTGGAAACGCGCGACGATCGCACGCTCTTTTTCGACATGCTGCCCCTCACGTTTCAGGCTGAAAAAGAGATTTCCATCCGCATCAAGCTCTTCACGGTTCCGGGGCAGGTCATCCACGGCTCGACGCGCAGGCTCGTTTTGCAAGGGGCCGATGGGGTCGCGTTCATTGCCGATTCACAGCTCGCCGAGACCGAGAACAACGCCGCCGCCTTCGTCGATCTGCGCGAAAATCTGAAAGCCAACGGCCTCAAGATCGGCCAGATGCCCCTCGTGATTCAGTTCAATAAGCGGGACTTGCCCAACGTTCGCTCCGACGCCGAGCTAGGTGAGCTCGCCAGGCGCGGCAAAGAGCCGGTTTTTCCTGCCGTGGCCCTTTCCGGACAAGGTGTGCTCGAGACCTTCATGGGTCTTCTCAATCGGACGTACGCCGGGCTCGATGCTCAGCACAAGCTGAAGCAAAAATTCGGCATCAGCGACAACGTGCTCCTCGAGGACGTCGCCAAGAAGCTCGGCGCCAAGGTCCCCGTCGAGGAGCTTCTCCGAACGGCGCTGGGGGGGCCACCTGGTGCTCCCGTCGCGAGCCCGGCCAAGCCATGAGCGAGTACGAATCGCCGCGCGTGCCGCTCGACAAGAACTTGCAGGCCCTCACGATGGGGACCGACGTTCGGCTGCAGGACTTGGTCGACCACGACGCGCTGCGCGACCTCGTCCGCTCGTTTCATACCCTCTTCGGCATCTCGATGCGGATCTTCTCGGCCGATGGCCTTCTCTTGGCCGAGTCGGTCACTGGCCAGGAGATCTGCCATTACATCGGTACCCTGGAGAACGGGCTGCGTGCCTGCATGGCGACGGTGAGCAAAGCGCGCACGATCGAACCGCCGGCGCGCAACAAAGAAGTGACCCACCCTTGCTTCACCGGCGCGCAATACCGCATTATTTCGATCGACTACGACAACCGCAAGCTCGGCAAGGCCGTCTTGGGTCCGTTTCTCCCCGCCGAAGTGAGCAGCGTGCCCGACTCGCTGCTCGCCGTCGATCCCAAGATCGACGGCGCTCGCGCGCTCGAGCTCTTGCCGCGCATGCCCCGCGCCAAGGCGGAAGCGATCTCCCTCATTTGCGATCACCTGCGCCGCACCCTCGAGCTCATCTTGTGGAGCGGCCACAAGTCGCTCCTGACGTCGCAGATGCACCTCTCCAGCGTGCGCGAGAGCTACCGCGAGCTTCAGCAGAAAAATGAGAAGCTGCAGGAAGCCTTCGACCGGCTGCGCGAGCTCGACCGCCTCAAGTCGAACTTTCTCGGCGTCGTCTCCCACGAGCTGCGCACCCCGCTCACGTCCATCATCGGATACAGCGAAATGCTGGTGGAAGGGATCGCCGGCCCGCTGGTGGGGGACCAGCACAAGTTCGTGCAGACCATCAACGACAAGGGACAGCAGCTGCTGCAGCTCATCATGAGCCTTCTCGATCTTTCCAAGCTCGAGAGCGGCACCATGTCCATGAAGAAGGGAACCGTCGCCATCGGGCAACTGCTGTCCGACGTCGCTACGACGCTGGCTCCCAAGGCGCGTAAGCGATCGATCGCCATCGAATGCACCACCGAGTCCGGCCTTGCCGACGTGCAGGGGGACGCCGATCGGCTGCGGCAGGTGTTCGTCAACCTCGTGGACAATGCGGTCAAGTTCTCTCCGGAGGGGAGCACGATCCGTGTCACCGCCGGACCGAAGGCGCTCGATGACTCCAGCGACGAGGAAGGATTCAGTTTGCTCGAGCCTTCGCGGCCCATGATCGAAATCAGTGTCATCGACACCGGCATCGGTATCCCGGAAGAAGAGCAGGAGCGCATCTTCGACGCCTTCTATCAGGTCGATTCCTCGTCGACGCGCGAGCACGAGGGCACGGGGCTCGGTCTATCGATCGTCAAACGGCTCGTCGATGCGCACGGTGGCAGCGTGCGGGTGGGTGCCAACCAGCCCACGGGAGCCATCTTCTCGGTGGTGCTACCGGCCGCCAGCAAGCGCAGCCCGCTCGGCGGGCCGCCCCGTCGCCCGGGTTGACTGGACCGACGGCGCTCGGCCTTTCGCCCCTCTTTCTTTTGGTTGAGCGATACGTCCGTGCGCACTTCCCTGCGCGCGCAGCGTGTCACCCGAGCCGCGCCCTCGCGATAAGACGCCGGCGGGCATTTTTCGTCGCTGCCGCGCGCTGGCGCCGCCCAGTCAATGTGCGGAGCCTGCACCAGCGCCATGGCACATCCGTTGCTCGATACCCGCCCAAGTCGATAGCGCCGACGAAAGGCGAATACCCGCTTGGTGGGACAACGGCGGCGCCAATTCGAAAGGAAAGGGCACTCCCATGCTCAACTGGGCCATCACGTTTTTTCTGATTGCGATTGTCGCCGCCGTGCTCGGTTTCGGCGGTCTGGCTGGCGATTTCGCCGTGCTGGCGAGGATCTGTTTCTTCGTCTTTCTCGTCGTAGCCGTGGCGTCGTTCATCTTCGGAAGGCGCGTCATCTGACCGTCGACCGCGCCATGTTCCATCGGGACATCGAGACCGGAAGCAAGGAGGAAAAACTCGTCATGCCGAAGTCCACGCCACGAACTCCACAAAGTCGCTCATCCACGCAGAATTCGGGGGCCGCGCCCACCTTGCGGACCGGCCAAAAAAACGAAGGCGAAGGCAACCGCACGGCGGCTCGGCGTTACGACCGCGCCGTCGAGAAAACAGTGAAATCAGGCACCGTCACGGAGAAAGCGCGGGCTGCGGCGCGCGCATTGGAGGGGCCGGAGGGCAGCGAGCTGCGGCGCGCGGAAGCCCAGGCCAAGCGAGGAAAACCCGCGTCGGAAAACCGGACAGTTTCCAAGTGATTCGACGCTAACCAACAAACGGAGAATTCGACCATGAAACGACAACTCATTCTGTGCTCGTCCCTGTTTCTTCTTGCGGCGGCTTGTGAACAATCGGTCAAGGAGCAAGAGATGAAGGCCGAGCAGGCCCAGCGTCAAGCCGATGACAAGTCGACGAAGGCTCAAAAAGAAGCCAACGAAAAGACGATGAAGGCGCAAAACGAAGCCGACGAAAAAGCCGCCCAGGCCAACAACGAAGCGCGCCACGACATGGCCAAGGGCCAAGCCAATGCCAACGAGGAAATCCGTCAGGCCAATCAAGACATCGTCAAACAGCGCAACGACTACCACGTGACGACGCAGAAGGAAGTCAACGAGATCGACAACAAGATCGACGATCTCAAGGTGAAGGCGCAGAAAGCCACGCCCAAAGCCAAGACCGACTTCACCGACGCCATGAAAATGGTCGACACCAAGCGCGCCGCGCTGGATACGGATCTGCGCAATATCGACACCCAAATCCCGCAGACATTCGATTCCTACCGCGCCAAGGTCGATAAGGAGATCGACGACTTGAAGAAGTCGATCGACGTCGCGCGACAGAAGCTCTGACGCTTCGACGTTTCGACGAGAGAGCGACGCCGCCAGATTCTTTCTGCCCGATCACCTCGGGCTGGAGAGAATCTGGCGGGGTTGTTTTGTCAGTCAGGGGATGAGCTCCCCTTCCCAGGGGAGCTTGGGAGCGGGTTCGCCTGACGCCCAGCGGTAGCGCAAGCCGGCGACGCCGTATGCCCCTAGCGTGAGGCCGAGCGAATCGGGGCTCCACACCGGCATCGTGAGCGCGGCCTGCGCTTCCAGATGGTCGGTGAGCTGCAGCGACACGACGGGTCCCACCCGAACGACGTTCCGCTCGCGACCCGTCGCGAAGACGTACTCGACGAGCGGTCCGAACTTGAGGGCGCCTTCCCGCAGCACGCGCGCCACGGCCGCGGTGCGCAGGATGGCGTAAAGGGGCTTGGCGATGACCGCGCGGTAAGCCTCTTCGTAGAGGGACATCCCCGTGGGAACATCGAGCGTGCGTACGACGATGAAATCGGCAACGACAGCGGCGTGGGGCAGAGGCACAATTCCCACGACTTCGGCCTCCCACGCCCAGTACCGTCCCGCCGACCCCGGCGCATCGAGCACATCGCCGCGCGTATAGGTCCCTCTCGGCGCAAGAAAGGACTTGCCGAAGGACCACGTGTCGCGAAATCCAAAGGCGAAGTCGAGGACAGGCGTCGCCGCGCGCACGCCGGCATACACCTGAGTAAACTCCCCCGTGGTGATGCTGTTGACGTCGATCCCGCCCCAAATGAAGTGCGGCAGTCCATATCCCGCCGAAAAATAGGGCTTGATGTAGGGCGTACCGAGATCGCTCTTCGTCGACACGAACCAGCGAGGCTCACCGAGGCTCCAGTAGCCGAATTCGGGTCGCTTTCCTGGAGAGGGGGGAACCGAGGTGTCGATCGCCGGCGGCGTTTTCTTGTCGTCGGCCGGTCCTCCGGGTTGCAGATCCGGCGGTACTGCGGCAGCCGTTTGCGCGAATGCCACCGTCAACGTGGCGACGGACAGGGCGGGTGATCGGAGCCAGCGGGCGCGGAGCGTCGGGAAGAGAGAAAGGTTCATCGGGCAAGTCGGAGAGACATTTCGCTAAACTCAGCCATAAGCACCAACCGTGCCTCCTTGTCCACCGTGCGAAGTCTGCCCTTTTCTCTGCCGCTCATGGCTGCTTCGCCCGTGGCCCGATGGCGCGCACGACCTCCTCCCAGCGTCGTTTTCCCCGGAGGGGGCGGCGGGTGTCCGGCTGCACGAGTTGTGGCCCGATGGCGACGTCGTCGGGAAAAACGATGGAAGCCGCGCCCCCGCAGCAGTAACCCTCGCCGTGTGGATATCACCGAATTCGACCAGTATCGCTACATGAACTTGGCGACGTTCCGCAAGACCGGCGCTGAGGTCAAGACGCCGGTCTGGTTCGCCGCCACCGGCGGCAAGCTCTATTGCTTCAGCGCCCGCAACGTCGGAAAGCTCAAACGCCTGCGCAACTCGCCCCGAGCGCGCATCGCTCCTTGCGACGTCCGCGGCAAGGTGCTCGGCGCATGGCGGGACACGAGCGCGCGCATCGTGGACGACGCGGCGCTCATCGAGCGGGTCTACGGCGCCTTCGCGAAAAAGTACGGCTGGCAGATCGCCCTTTTCAATTTCGGCGCGCGCCTGGTCGGGAGGTTCGATAAGCGTGTCTTCATCGAAGTCGACTACTGACCTCGCTCTTGCGGCGACGGCGCGGTCGCGTGCTGGAAATGGTCGTATCCGCGTGGGTCGACCCCGCTCAGCGCGCCGTTCGCTCGCCGCAGGACGATGCCGTTCCCTGCGATGCAGGTCCCAATGGCCGTGAAGGGCGGCGCGACCTCGCCAGGACCGAAGGTCATGAGAACTGCATAGTCGTCACCTCCGTAGAGCGCGAGGTCGAGCGGGTCGAGCGAGAGCGCCGCCGCGGCGGCGAGGAGCTCCGGCCCACCAGCTGCCAGCACGCTCTCCGCCTGGAGCATGATTCCCACGCCGCTCTCCACCGCCAGTCGGGAGGCGTCCAAGGCGAGCCCATCGGACAAGTCGATGGCAGCGCGCGCCCGCGGGGCCGCGGCGACGCTTTCCTCGATCAAGGCGCGAGGGCGCCTGTAAACAGCGATGGCGCGTTCGACCGCGCCACCGCCCCGTCCGTTGCGCAGCGCCTCGATGCCCGCGGCTGCGAGCCCGAGCGGGCCGGCAACCACCACGACGTCGTTCGGCATGGCCCCCGCGCGCAGCAGCGGCTTTACCGCCGAGCCGAGCAGTGTGGTGGTGATGGAGAGCTCGATCCCGCGCGCCAAATTGCCCCCCACCACCGCGGTACCGAGCTCCGCGGCCGCCTCGGCTTGGCCGCGCATCAACCGATCGAGCGCTTCGTCGCCGAAATCGGCGGGCAGGACCAACGCCGAGAGAACGCCGCGTGGCCGCGCCCCCATCGCCGCCAGATCGCTCGCGGCCGCCATCAGCGAGCGAAAGCCGATGTCCTCGAGCGACATCCAATCGCGCCGAAAATGCACTCCTTCCACGGCGGCATCGACCGTCCAGACGAGCGACGCGCTGTCGGGCGCGAGAACGGCGGCATCGTCGCCGATACCGACGGTGACCCCGGCGGGAAGCGGCATACGCGTAAAGAATCGACGAAGTCGATCGAGCCGGGATAATTCGCTCACAGCGCCATCGTAGCGCCAATCCCGGCGCCCGCGGTTACTTGCAGGCCGGTGGCAGGTTCGCCCCTTTCATGATTCCCCCGATCGCCCCCAAGGCGCCGGCCTTGGTCGCTGACCCCGATGCGAGCCCGTTCACGAGGGAAAGGCACAGGTTGGCCGCCTGCAAAGCGTAGGCATTGTTGGGAGGCGGCATCGACGAGGAATTCTGCTGCAGCGCCGTACAACAGGCGCGAAGCCCCGCCACGTCCGCTGGAGCGGCCTTGCCCACCGCCTTTTTCACGTCGGCGCCGCCATCGTCGATGGCCCCGGCGTCTTCCTCGGGCGCAATGACGACCGGTATCGGCGGTGGCGCGGGTTCCGGAGGCGGCGTCGCGGAAGGAGCGGGCGGCATCTCGTCCTCCTTCTTTTTGCAGCCCGTGGATCCAGGCAGGGTGGCAAGCAAGCCGACGACCAGCGGGAGATAACCTACGGCGATGAGCATCTTCTTCATGGAGCCCTCGTCCCGGCGGTTCACCGGGGTCTAGCAGCACTCTATCCGAATCTCGCTTTGCTTCATTCACAGCCGGGCGGAAGTTTTGCTCCTTTGATGCTGGCCCGGAGCGTGGTGAGGGCGGCCGCTTTCTTGGTGGTGCCGGTGGCCACGAGTTTTTCGATGGCGTCGCAGGTGTTCGCCGCGGTCGTATAGAGCGCCTTGTCGGCGGCCGTCGACGACTCCTTGTGCAGCGCCGCACAGCACGCCTTGATCGACTCCGGCGCTGCCTTCTTGACTGCGGTGGACGCCACCGGCGGCGGTAGCGTGGGTTGCAGCGGGGGAGGGATGGTTTCAGCCGGCGGAGGCGCCGGTTCCGCGGCGGTGGCCGAAGGCACCGCCGTGGCAATGGGCGTGGCGGCGGGCGCGGGCTCCGCTTCCTCGCGGCTCTGCTGCTTGCAGCCGGAAAGGAGAAGAGAGAAAGCCGCCAGCATCGTCAGGACAGCGCGAATCTCGTAGCGCACGGAGTTTTCCTCTGACCCTCTCTCTTACGAGCAGCCCATCGAGTTTCCGCAGTTTAGGCATTTGTAGCAAGCCCCATTTCGGACCGTGATGTGCCCGCAGCCGTCGCAAACGGGGGCGTCCCCCATCATTTCTTCGAGCTGCGCATCGAGGGCGCTCATCGCACCTTCGGGACCGGGGCGGAGCGTGTCGTGCATCTCTGCGGCCGGCGGATGATAGGAGAGATATCCTCGCGGTAGCGCCGCGGCCTCGTAGGCCGCATCGACCGTCGGCGCTTCTCCATTGTCGGAGTTGCCGCCTCCCAGCACGGCGGCGTCGGTCGGCGGGACTTGGGCGAAGTCGTACCGGTGCAGGTATTCCACGCCGAGAACCCGGAACAGGTAGTCCACGATGGACGTCGCGAACTTGATGTTCGGATGCCCCTCGACGAGCCCCTGCGGCTCGAAACGCGTGAACGTGAACTGCTCCACGAACGTCTCGAGCGGCACACCGTATTGAAGGCCGATCGACACCGACATAGCGAAGCAGTTCATGAGCGAGCGGAACGCCGCCCCCTCTTTGTGCATATCGATGAAGATCTCCCCCAGCTGGCCGTTACCGTATTCGCCCGTCCGGAGGAAGATCTTGTGGCCGCCCACTTTGGCCTCCTGGGTGAAACCGTGGCGCTTCTTGGGCAGGCGCACGCGCGTCCCCGTCGGTAGCGTCGGGGGCGAACTCACGTGCGGCGCGTGCAGCGGAGGCAACGAAGCGACGGGCGGAAGGCTTGCCCGCGCGGCGGCTGGAAGGCTCGCCTTGGTGGACATCTCTTCGGGCGCGCTCGACTCCTTGCTCGACGTGGAGAGCGGCTGCGACGCCTTGCACCCGTCGCGGTAGAGCGCCACCGCCTTGAGCCCGAGACGCCACCCTTCCTCGTAAATCTCACGCACCTCGTCGATCGTCGCCTCGTTCGGCAGATTGACGGTCTTCGAGATCGCGCCCGACAAGAACGGCTGCGTCGCCGCCATCATGCGCACGTGCGACATCGGTGCGAGGTACCGCTGGCCAGTCTTGCCGCAGCGGTTGGCGCAGTCGAACACCAGGTAGTGCTCGGGGCGAAGGTGGGGCGACCCTTCCACCGTCATGCGCCCGATGATGACGTCGTTGGCCTCGTCGATCTCGCTCCGGGTGAAACCGAGGTAGCCGAGCAGTGAGAACCCGGGACGCTTCATTTGGTCTTCGGGGACGCCTAGCCGCGCGTACGTTTCTTGACCGAGAATCCACGAGCCAAACGCAAGATCGAGATCGAACGCGCCGAGCAGCGCCCCTTCGACCTTGGCGAGGTCATCGTCGTTGAGCCCCCGCGCTTTGAGCGAGGCACGGTTCACGTGCGGCGCGGCGAGCAGGGTGTTTGTCCCGCTCACGTAGGCCACGATCTCCTGCACCTCGGCCGGTGAATAGCGCAGGTGGCGCAACGCTTCGGGGACCGACTGGTTGACGATCTTGAAGTGGCCACCGCCGGCGAGCTTCTTGAATTTCACCAGCGCAAAATCGGGCTCGATGCCGGTCGTGTCGCAATCCATCAAGAGCCCGATGGTGCCCGTCGGCGCCAGCACCGTGGCTTGCGCATTGCGATAGCCGTGCTCTTGACCGAGCCGCACCGCTTCGTCCCAGTCCTCGCACGACGCGCGCCACAGCGGTTCGGGACACTTGTCGCGATCGATGGCGTAGGCCGCGTCGCGGTGCATGCGCATCACGCGCAGCATCGGTTCGCGGTTCTTGGCAAACCCGGGGAAGGGGCTCTTGGTGGCCGCCATTTCGGCCGAAACGCGGAAGGCCTGACCGCACATGATGGCGGTCATCGCGCCGGCGATGGCGCGCCCTTCGTCGGAGTCATAAGCCACGCCGCGCACCATGAGGAGTGACCCCAAGTTGGCGTATCCGAGCCCGAGCGGGCGAAAATCGTGCGAATTTTGGGCGATTCTCTGCGTCGGGTACGACGAGAAATCGACCAAGATCTCCTGCGCCATGAAAAAGATGCGGATGGCGTGGCGGTACCCTTCGACGTCGAACGTACCGTCCTCGCCGAGGAACTTGGTGAGGTTCAACGACGCGAGGTTGCACGCCGTGTCGTCCAAGAACATGTACTCGGAGCACGGGTTCGAGGCGTTGATGCGCCCGGTGTTGGGGCAGGTGTGCCAGCGATTGATGGTGCTGTCGTACTGCACGCCGGGATCCGCGCAGCCCCACGCCGACTCGGCGAGGAGGTTCCAAAGGTCCTTCGCGCTCAGTGTTTCGATCACGTCGTGCGTCGTGCGGGCGTGCGTCTGCCAAGCGCCACCGCTCAAGGCGGCGCGCATGAACTCGTCGGTGACGCGAATGGAATTGTTCGAATTTTGTCCGCTGATGGTGTGGTAGGCGTCGCCGTTGAAGTCGCTCGTGTAGCCCGATCGAATGAGGGCCTGCGCCTTCTTCTCCTCGCGGACCTTCCAGGTGATGAAATCGACGATCTCGGGGTGATCCATGTCGAGGCAGACCATCTTGGCGGCACGGCGCGTCGTCCCTCCCGACTTGGTCGAGCCGGCAGCGCGGTCGAACACTTCGAGGAAGCTCATGAGCCCCGAGCTCGTCCCGCCGCCGGAGAGCTTTTCCTGCTTGCCGCGGAGGTTCGAGAAGTTGGTGCCAGTGCCCGAGCCGTACTTGAAGAGGCGCGCCTCGTTCTTCATGAGCTCGTAGATGCCCATCAGGTCGTCGCCGACGGACTGGATGAAGCAGGCCGAGCACTGCGGATGCTCGTAAGCGCGCGCCGTCTCCGTCACGGTGTCGGTCCGCGCGTCCCACGCCCAGTTTCCGCCCGTCCCCTCGATGCCGTAGCGCTGGTAGAGGCCGCAGTTGAACCACACCGGCGAGTTGAACGCGCCGTATTGATGCACGAGCATGTAGGAAAGCTCGGCCTCGAAGGCGTCGGCGTCTTTCTTCGACGCGAAGTAGCCGCCAGCCTCTTCGCCCGCTTCGCGAATGGTGTGCGCGAGCCGGTAGACCACCTGCCGCACGCTCGTCTCGCCGACCTCTTTTTTGCCGAAGAGTCCCGCCTTACGGAAATACTTGGAAACGACGATGTCGGTGGCGAGCTGCGACCAGTCGGAAGGAATCTCCGCGCCGTCCATCTTGAAAACCACCGAGCCGTCGGCGTTGGTGATGATGCTGCTGCGCCGCTCCCAGACGATGGAATCGAACGGATCAGCGCCGACCATGGTGTACCGTCGCGGGATGGGGACGCCTCCGCGGCGGGGGTGCGCGGAGGGCCTCTTCGACGGGCGGGTCGATTCCTCGGCCCGAGGGGCAGTGGAACGAGAGGCACGACTGCCAGTGGCGCTGTCGCGCAGGGGCTGGCGGGTTTTCATGGAGGCATTCTGAGGTTGATGCCGGCCGCCAGATGACGCTCCAGCGTGCTTGCCGTTTACTTTACCGCTGTCTCCAACAATCGTCGGCTGCGCCATGTGTCCTACCTCCTAGGCTTCGACTGCGACTTCAGCTTCGACTTCCGACCCTCGACAACGCCGCAAGGCAGGATCTGCCCCATGGCCCCCCTATGATGAGACCGCCCGGTTCAGCGGTCGGTCGACAGCTTCCGAGGAGTTACGCTCACCCCATCGGGCGCTGCGAGCCTCCCAAGTTGCTGTCACGACCCCCGAACGACATGCCCCTGCCATCTTCATCCGCTGTACTAGCTTGCAGCTTCTCCCAGAACATCCGTGCAGTGAAAGCATGCCCGAGAGAAACATCCTACCGCTACAGGTAGTGGCTAGGCAATCTAATTAGCACCATATCTCGGGCTTTCGGGGTAGTCGCGCGAATTTGAAGAATAAATACCTGAACGGATCTTTCCGTGAACACATGAACCCGACAACTTCTGAAGAGGCTCTCCCCAGTTTGTCCCGGAGACGAAGTCGGGTTTGCCCCGTCGGCTAACGGCCGTCCCTCTTCTCCTCCCGCCCGTACACGTGGCCGGTGCCCCGCTCCGGGTTCTGTGGCCCGTCGTTCTGACCTGCCCGAGAGCGGTTAGAGGTCGGCCCCTCCTTCGTGGAGGCACACGCAGACCAGATGGCGCATTTTGCTGCGGCAGACTCGAGCAACAACGGCGCCAAAAGCTGACAGTCGCGAGACGTCGCCCGAGCGAGTGGGGCGCCCGCGCCGTTATTGCCCCGTCTCGCGCTCGAGCTCGATGGGCGCGCTGGCGTTCATGGGTATGGTCTTCACGCGCTCGAACTCTTTTTCGGGATTGACGACGACGACCTCACCGAAGTGGCTGAGCACAGCTCCAATCTTGTCGGCGTCGCCGGACACCGCGATGACGGCGTGCCCCTCGCGCACGTGCTCGCCGATCCCTTTTTGCGCCAGCTCGCCGGTCACGGCGCCGATCTCTTTGCGATAGGTATCGTAGTAGTCGTCGGGCAAGCCGAGCACGCGCAGCGCCACCACCATGTCCGTCACCGAGCCGACCGTCTCCATGCGCACCGCGAAGATGTCGGCGAGGTAGCGCCGCGCCGTATTGAGCTCCTCTTCCGCGGCCGCTTCGCCCGAGATGCGCTTCAGGTTGTCGAGCAGGGCCTGCACCGCGAGTCCTGTCTTCGCGGTTTGCGTTCCCGCGTAGGCGATGAGCGGCACCGGACCGCGCGCCACCTCGCCCACCGTCGACCGCGTGCTGTAAGCGAGCGACTGCTTCTCCCGCACGTCGAGGAAGAGCCGCCCCGAGACGCCGCCGCCGAGCACCTGGTTGGCCACTTTGACTGCGGTCCACGAATCGTCTTTGCGCGACGGTCCGAGCATCCCCACGTAGACGTCGCTCTGCGCGCTCTTGGGGCGGTCGGCGAGGAAGATCTTAAGACGCTCGGGCGCGGTCGCTTCGGCAAAGCTCGGTGCTGCGACCTCGGGCCCTTTCCAGCTGCCGAACGCTTTCTCGACTGCCTTGCGGGCGGCATCGACGTCGATGTCGCCTCCCACGAGGATGGTCGTGTTCTTGGGCGTGAAGTTCTTCTTGTAAAAGTCGCGGCAAAGCGCGGTCGTGATCTTGGTGAGCTCCGAGGGGCGCGCGTCGTAGGAAGCGTAGGGGTGAACACCGGTCGGAAGCCGATAGAGCTCGCGCCAGAGGAGCATCGTCGCGCTCCAGCCGCCGCTCGATTTGGCTTTGTCGGCAGCCTTCTGAATTTGACGCTTCTTCAGCTTGCCGAACTCCTGCTCGTCCCAGCGCGGCTCGCGGGTGACGGTGCCGAGCACATCCATCGCTTCGTCGAAGCGCGCCTTGGGGATGGCCAGCGAGAGCACGGTGCTGTCCGGACCGACCTCGACACCGAGATCGGCGCCCAAGGCTTCGATCTTGGCGAGGAGATCTTTGCTCGCGTAACGACCGGCGCCGCCGTCTTTCAACATCTTGGCAGTGAAGTTGGCGAGACCCGTCGTATCGCCGTCGGCGGAGGCCCCGCTCTTCACGAGCACGCGGATCTGCACGAGTGGAAGCGTGCGCGCCTGCACCACGTCGAGGGCGAGTCCGCTCGGCAGGTCCTGATGATCGATCTTGGGGAACGGTGTTTCGCGCGGTGGCCCCGATTCGGGCGGCGATTCGCGGGCCGGTTCCAGGCTCTGATCCTTGGAGGGCGCGTCGGGCACCGGGATCTGCACGTTGGTCGGATAGACGGGCGGCTTGGCGCCGCATCCGACGAGGAGCGGGGCGACGAGCGAGAGGGAGGCCCAAAGGGCGTGCTTGGTCTTCATCGCGTTTCCTTACTTGCGCTTCGGCTTGTGCAAGCCGCCCTCTTTTTCCTTGCCGAGCGACGACGCCTTGGTGGTCTTGGTGACGCGATCTTTCTCGAGCGGCTTCGTCTTCAGGCCCGCGATCTCCTTTTTAACGGGAGCCGCGGCCGGTGCCGGCTTGGGAGGCGGATCGACCATGCCCGTCGGTCGCACCTCGACCACGGTGCGGCGCGCGGAAACCATGTACTTCGTCATCACCCGCTTGATGTCGTCCTTGGTGACCTCGAAGTACTTGGCGGGCTCGCCGTTGAGCAGGCGCGCATCGCCGTAGAAGAGCTCGTACTGGCCGAGCTTGTTGGCGCGCTGGAGGTTCGACTGCAGGCCGAAGAGAAACGACGCTTCGACGCGGTTACGCACCTTTGCCATCTCGGCGTCGGTCGGTCCGTTCTTGGCAAGGGCGTCGATGATGGCGTCGGTCGACTTCTGTGCATCGGCCAGGCGCGCCCCCTCGGCGAGCTTCACCTGAATGCCGGCAATATCGGGACCCCGGTGGTCCTCCGTCCAACCCCCCACGTCCTGCGCCAGCGCCTTGTCGCGCACCAGTTTCTGGTGCAAGCGCGAGCTCTCGCCGTCGGTGAGGACGCTCATGGCGAGCTCGAGGGCATAGTGGTCGGGCTCGCGGTTCGGAAGGATCGCATAGCCGTAGAAAAAGGCCGGTGTCTTGGCGTGTGAGTCTTCCAGCGAAGCGCTGCGAGGACCCTGTTGCTCGGGAAGATCGCCCGGCTCGTAGGGGATGACCTTCTCCTGCTTTTTGCCGGTATCGAAAAAACGGTGCACGAGCTGCATCGCTTCGTCGGGCTCGAAATCGCCGGCGATGGAGAGCACTGCCAGGTTGGGCGCGTAATTGCTGGCGTGGAAGCTGCGCACCCACTCGAGCTGCGCGTTGTCGAGATCCTGCATCGATCCGATGGCGTCGTGCTCGTAGGGCCAATACCCCTGGAACACGAGCTCCTCGAGGCGGATCTGCGCCGGCGCATAGGCGACGTTGGAGACCCGCATGCGGTACTCCTCCTGCACGACCTTGCGCTGGTTTTCGAAGTTCTCCGCCGAGACGTCGAGCGACTTCATGCGGTCGGCTTCGAGCCACAGTGCGAGCGGCAGCTCGTTGGAGGGGAGCATCTCGAAGTAGTTGGTGCGATCGCTCGAGGTCGTGCCGTTGAGGTTGCCGCCGTGGCCCGACACCAGCTTGAAGTGCTCGCCTTTGGCGACGTTGGCGCTCCCCTCGAACATCATGTGCTCGAACAGGTGGGCGAAGCCGGAGCGCCCGCGCTCTTCGTTGCGCGCGCCGACGTCGTAGGTGACCGCCACCGCGATGGTGGGGGAGGTGCGATCGACGTTCATCACGACGCGCAGGCCGTTCTCGAGGGTTGCTTTTTGCACCTGGAGAGCGAGCGCCGGGGGAGGCGGGGGGAGCGGCGCCTTGGCGGGTTTCTCGGCGGCGGCCGCGGCCGGCTTGGCGGGCCCGGCTTTGTTGGCGGGAGCCGCGGTGGCGCCTTTTTGCGCGTGCTTGGCGCGTGTTTCGTGGGCCTGGCGTGGCTTGCCTTCCGCGGCGCCCGCGGTGAGAAAGGCCAAAGCGGGCACGAGCCAGGCTGGGGATCGGGGGCGGTACATTCTCAGTGACCTCGGTTGCGCCGGGCTTAGCACGGGCCCTCGTGGAGCAAAACCCGCGCATCTCCCTTCGGTGGTTTCGCCCCCTCAGCATTCGTCACATCACGACG
>Ga0193706_1000065_pt1 | contig 85429 bp, 66 predicted proteins | sample U3c1metaG_FD_160130 | JGI IMG/M metagenome (GOLD analysis project Ga0193706, IMG submission 160130) | Soil microbial communities from a riparian zone of the East river system, Colorado, United States - U3c1 | ecosystem: Environmental > Terrestrial > Soil > Riparian zone | place: USA: East River...
CCAACAGCGGCGCCGCCCACAGGCCCCACAGGCCCGGCGACGAGGTCTGTCAGGAGAACAACATCAACCGAGGAGGGGGGGATTTTTAGGCGATCGAGGTGGGGGAATTTTGGGTGATCGTTGACATAGCTACCGGCTCATCCTCTCAACGGCTGCGATCCCCTGCCGGTGAGCCCGCTTGGCATACCGGCGAACCATCCCCACCGTCTTCCAGCCTCCCAGGATCATGGCGTCGGCGTCGCTTACCCCTCCGGTGTCGAGGAGATTCTGTGCCCAGGCCGCACGCAGGTCGTGGAACCGGAGATCCACAATCTGTGCGCGCTTCTTGGCGTAGCGAAAGGCACCCTGCGGAAACTCCGGAACAGGATGGTGGTCCGGAACCGCCTTCAACTTCCGATCCGGGAAGATGGCGAAGCAGACCTCGCACCCTCCGGGGTAGCCGTAGGGCGTGGCTGCACCGCTTCCCTGGCAGCGGCGCAGCGGACCACCCGCCAGATCGAAAACGTAGGGGCTCATCCCCCGGTGCCGCGCCAGCTCCCGCAGGAGCTCGCCGGCTTCCCCTGGGAAGTAGAGCATCTTCTCGTCGCCATTCTTGTTGAACGCCACGAGACACCGGGGGACGCCAGGGCGCATCTGCCCAGTGGCGTGGTCATAGACCTGCGGGTTGAGCTCAAGGCCACGCCACTCCATCTTCATGAGCTCTCCTTCGCGGGCCCCCGAAGCTCGCCCGCAGATCACGAGAGGGTAGAGCCTGGAGTCACGGGAGCCCCGGACGGCCACTAGGAGGGCCTCCCACTCTTCTAGGGTGATCTCGCGGTTCCGCTCCTGTTCGCGGTCGACCTTGCGGCGCTTTCGCCGGCTGCCCCCGCGCATCGGGTTCTGGGTGAGCCAGCCCCAATCGACGCAAGCCGACAGGACTGCCGAGAGCGCGGCTCCATATCGGCGCATCGTGGCGAAGGCGATGGGCTTGCCGCCGTTCTGGCCTTGTTGCCGCTCCCGGAGATCCGCCAAGAGTGAGGGACCCGTCAATTCTGTCAGGAGCTCGGCGCCTCTGAGCTTCGCCCACCACTCAAGATGCCGTCGCCGATTGCGCCTCTCGGTGACAGCGAGCAGCGGAAGCTCTTCGACCAAGTACTTCTCGATCGCCTGAAGGACCGTCTTGCGCCCATTGCCTCGGAGCCGTCCATCCTTGACCTCCGTCCGGATCCGCTCCATCTCGATGCGGGCATCGGTCAAGCGGCTGAAGGTCTGGCCCTTGCCGACATAGCCCCCGAACCGGGGCTTGATGGCGTAGCCAGTGACCTTCCCCTCGGAGTTGATCCGCTTGTAGACACCTTTATAAGGCGTCTTCTCCAAGCGGCCTTTGCTCGGTGACCTGTCTACGCTGGTGGGCTTTTTGACGGCGGCCATGAACCACCTCTCTCGGCAAAATGTCCCAAAAATGTCCCGCAAGGGGTTTCGGCGTACACTTGAGAGTGTACACCGGAACCAAGAAATGTAAACGGGAGAAGGAGATGCGGGTGGTGGGCCGTCAGAGACTCGAACTCTGGACCCGCGGATTAAAAGTCCGCTGCTCTACCAACTGAGCTAACGGCCCCCAGGGGCGGGAGTATACCTCAGTGCCGCTTTCACCTGCCGCGCCGCCCTCAGCCCGGTCGCGATCGCGCCTTCGACCGTGCCCGTCCGTCCCTCCTCGTCCGTTGCCTCGCCGGCGAAGAAGAGCGCTTTCTCGACCGGGCGCGCCAGATCCCTCGCGGCCTCGCTGCCGCCGACGCGGGCGTAGCTGTAGGCACCGCGGGAGAAGGGGTCGGCCTGCCAGTCGTGGCTCCAGATGCCCTCGAGGCGGGAGGCGAGCCGCTGGCGGGAGATTCCGAGATGCTCGGCGAGGGTCCGCAGGGCGGCGGCCTCGATCTCGGCGGGCTTCTGGCGGGAGAGCTCCGCGGCCGGCGGGCCGCCGCTCCAGGCGACCAGCACCGGCGCGCGCAACGGGTACGGCGTCCAGCAGACCCGGAAGGCGCCGTCCCCCCCGAGGTGGAGGAAGCTCATGCGGTCGAGATCGCCCCGGCCTTTCCAGGGAATCTCGCGGAAGCCGAGGACGAGGCGGACGACGGCACCCATGGCGACGAGGTCGAGCGTCCGCCGCAACCGGGGCGGATCGGGGAGGAAGCGAATGCCGCCCGGCGCGTCCGGTGGCGCCTGCAGGACGCCGATCGGGACGGTGACGATAGCCGCCCGGGCCGTGACCTTCGAGGAATCGTCTCCCACCGTCAGCTCGACCTTGCCGCGCTCCCAGGCGATCTCCCGGACCGGCCTCCCAAGCTGAAGGTTCTCCCCGAGATCGCGCGCCAGCCATTCCGGGACGCGGTCGTACCCCTGGACCATCCGGCCGCTCCGCGAGGCGGACTCGCTCGGCCCCTCGCCGTCCCTGGGGGTGATCGAGAGGACGCTCAGTTGCGCGGGGTCGGCAGCGTGGAACCCGGTGACGAACTCCCGGGCGGCGGCGCGGGCGCCGGCGTAGGGGCGGCCGCCGGGGCGCCGCGCCATGAAATCGTCGAAGGACTGGTCCTCGCCTTTGGGATCGGCTTGAGCGAGAACATGATCGACCCGCTCCCAGAAGCCCTCATAGGGGCGGAGATGCCCGCGCTCAGCGAGCCAGTGATCGCCCGCGATGTCGATATCCACGAGCCCCGCCTCGCGGAGGATGCCCTCGGTCAGGGGGGCCTCCCCGTGGACGAACTCGGCGCCCAGCTCGATGGGGATCTGAACTCGCTCGTCCCGGAGAGTGTGGATGCGCCCGCCGATGCGATCCCGCGCCTCGAAGACCGCCACCCGGAGCCCCCGCCTCCAGAGCTCTCCCGCCGCCGCCAGCCCCGCGGCCCCGGCGCCGATCACCGCGACGTCGATCTCGGTCATTCCCCCCTCCTCCTCGTTTGCCCCTGCTCCACAGGCACGGGCAGAGCCATGACCCTATTCTGAAACAGGGCCGGAGGGAATCTGGTAAACCGGCGGGATCGGTCGGTCGCGTTGTCTGGGGACAACGCGACAGCTCAGCTCTTAGGCAGGATCCTCGAAGCGGAGCCCCGGGTTCCCCTCGGCGCGGCGGAGGTAGGCGGCGATCCTCGCCACCAGCTCCGCGCCCGCCGTCTCGGCTTCCGCGGCCTGCCGGAAGAAGGCGAGCGCGGCCAGCGCCTCCCGGTGGATGTGCCGCGAGGCGAAGATCGGCACCATCTCGGCGGCGAGCCGCTTCAGCTCCCCGGTCCGCCCCTGCTCGGCGTAGAGCAGCGCCAACTCCAGCGAGACCAGGGCCGTGTCGTAGGGTACCCCCTCCGCCACGAAGCCGTCGCGGGCGGCCAGGAACCGCGTCTCGGCCTGATGAAGCTGCCCCAGCCCCTTGGCGATCTTTCCCCGCACCCATCTGCGGCGGTTCTGGACCCACGGCTCGTTGAAGCTGCGGTAGAGGGGGCGGGCGTCGCGGTAGAGCCTCTGGGCTTCGGGAAAGCGGCCAAGCTCCGCCAAGACGAAAACGAGATTATGGCGAGTGCAGAGCAACAGACGCGGATCTCGTTCGGGATCAATGAGCTCGATGGCCTTCATTAGAATCGAAACGCAGTCCTCGGAACGGCCCATGTAGTTACAAACAGTTGATGAATTCACAAGGGACCGTCCGGCACGATGTCTCTCTCCATGGCTAAGGAAGAGGTCCACTGCACGCCGAAGGAGCCTCAAGGACTCATCAAAACGACGCTGATCTCTCAGCAGGGAGGCCTTAAGATCCAGGAAGATTGCCCGTTCCAGGCCGTCCCTCGTTCCCTTCTTCAGTTGTTGATAGGCTTTGCTGAAGGCTTCCTCCGCCCCCTGGAACTCGAAACGCATCCGGCAGGCATTGCCGACGAAGCTCCAGGCGCGCGCGCTCGCAGGTCCGCGATCCGCTCTTCTCCGTAGCGGGTGCTGTCCAGGTGATCGGCGAGACGGAGGGCCAGTAGGCCCAGGTGCTCGCCGAACGCTGGAGCCTGGATGCTCACTTCCAGGCTCCGCTCCACCAGAAGCTCGAAGACGCCCCAGGTCTGGAATCGTGGCGAGTCGCGCAGGAGCAGGTCGCGGCCCTCGGCGGGCTGCTCGAGCAGCTCGACGAAGAGCCCGGCGCGTCATCCCGCTCCCGTTCCAAGTCGGGCCCCCCACTCCGAGACCGCGCGCCGGCTCGCCGCCACCGCCTGATCGTAGCCGGATCCAGCGCCCTTACCTGTTTCGGGACTGAGCGGGAGAGGCCGGGGCAGATACGCCAGCCGCGAACGGCAGTAGGCGCACCAGGTGAGGTGCCGCACCAGCGGCCGGTGCTGCTCGCCGAGCGACAGCAGGAATTCTTCCAGGGCTTTGTCATTCGGGTGGATCTTCACGCTCTGTCTCCTTCTGCCAGCGCCGGCAGCTCTCGATGAAGGTCCGCAGCAGCCATCCTTCCGCGTCCTCGTGCCGCAGCCGCCGCTTGGCCATCAGCGTGCGGCAGGCGTCCTCGACGATCTCCCGGGCCCTGCTCTCCGATACCCGGTAGGCGTTGAACAGCGCCGGCAGCACGGGGGAGATCCGGTCCAGGGCCTCGATACACGGGTCAAGCGGTCGCGTCATGACGCGAAAGGTAGCACCCCTCCATTATCTTTGTTGCCGCTGGGCGCGGATTCGGGACACGCGGGAGAAAGAAAAACGCCGGTTCCCGGAACCGGCGTCATAAGGAGCGGTGACGGGGCTCTAGCCGTCGGGGTCCATCGCCCCTCCAGAGTCCGTCGTGGGGAGTGGGGGGAGGAGGTTGTGACGGTTGCCATCGGGGTCCATCATGCCTCCCTCCTTGGTCCAGGCGGGGAGGTGCGAGGCCACCCACTGCCAGAGCGCGCCGAGGGAACCGGTGGGGGAGGGGCGGGCGGCGAGGGGGCGGGCGGGGACCGCGCCGGACGCCAGGACCGGCAGGGCCAGGGCGAAGGCGAGGGAACGGATCGCTCGATGCATCGAGGTCTCTCCTCTCTGGGGCGGCCGCGGAGCCGGCCGCCATGGCCGGGCGGGCCGCCGATGAGGAAAGAGTGGCACTTTTCCGCCCGGCTTCACGCCGCCGCGAGCTGGGACGTGCAATGCGGGCAGCGGGTGGCCTGGATCGGGATCGAGGAGCGGCAGTACTGGCATTCCTTGACCACCGACGGTGCCGTCTCCTCGCCGCGCCGCATCCGGTTCACCGCGCGGACGATCAGGAAGACCACGAAGGCCACGATCAGGAAGGTAATTATGGCGTTGAAGAAGAGGCCGTAATTGAGCGTCGGCGCTCCGGCGGCCTTGGACTGGGCCAGGCTGTCGTAGTGCTTCCCCGTCAGGCTGACGAAGCGGTTCGAGAAGTCGACCGGACCGAGGAGCATGCCGAGCGGCGGCATGATGACGTCGTCCACCAGCGAGGTGACGATCTTGCCGAAGGCGGCGCCGATGATCACCCCGATCGCCAGGTCGAGGACGTTGCCGCGGACCGCGAATTCCTTGAATTCCTTGAACATCGCTCTCTCCTCCTTGGTTCAGGAAAGCCTAAAGGATTTCCGCCGCTCTTGGTTGGGGCAGCACGAAGATCTGCCGTGCCCGCTCGGAGCCCAGGGTCTCCGGGTCGTAGTAGCGGTCGAGCACGGACGGCTTCCAGGCGAGCAGGTCGGGGTTGCGGGCCGCGAACTCCTCCCAGATCTCCCCCTCGGCGGCCATCCGCTCGTGGATCAGGAAGAGGTAGGCCCAGGTGATGGTCTCATGGTAGAGGCCGGGGTGGCCGTTGAAGGCGGCGAAGCGCTTCAGCCCCTCGGCGAAGCGGGCCAGAGCCTCCAGCGGGGAGTGGCGGCGCAGGTAGATCCACGCCAGGCGCACGTGGTCGCGGTGGTGGAACGAGGTGTTGGGGAGGGTGCAGTCCTCGAAGCTGCTGACGAATTCGGCGTCGGTCATTTTTCCTCGACAAAAGGAAAAGCCCCAGGGGGTAACCCCCTGGGGCTTCGTGGAAAGGAGATTCTAGCACGGTCCGCCCATGCTACACTCTCATAGCCGACCGGCTAATTCATGCGCGACGGCGGGGCCTGTCCCCGTCCTGGAGATCTCCTTCGATGAACGTGACGAAGCTGAACGCTTTCCGCAACTTTGACCAGCTCCTGGAGATCGGCATCTCCCATGACGCCGACGGGGATCACCGGGAGGCGTTCGCGCGGCTGGTGGAGGCGATGGAGAGGATGTCCGACGAGGCGGATCTGCTGAGCTCGGCGGACGGCGCGGCCCTGTTCCTCAATCTCGCCCTGGTGGCCGGCCGGCTGGGGCGGGCCGATCTGGGGATCGAGCTGCTGGAACGCTCCCGCGAGGTCTTCGCCCGCCTGCTCGGCCGCGGCCGGGTCGTCGGGCCCGCGTAAATTGTGGCCCGCGTAAAGAAGCTCCTCCCGCTGTAGAATTCTCCCGCCGCCGGAGTGGCGAAACGGTATACGCAGGAGACTTAAAATCTTCCACCCGCAAGGGTTTACGGGTTCGAGTCCCGTCTCCGGCACCAGCTTTCCTCTCGCGATCTCTCCTCCGCCGTCCCTCTTCTACTGGCACGCTTCTTGGATTAGACGGGTCGTTTCCGAACGAGCGGCAGAGAGGGTATGGGATGACGGACCTGATGGATGGACAGGTGGAAGAACAGGACCAGACGGCGGAGGCCGCCGAGGGCTGCGGCAATGAGGGCCCGAACTCCCACCCCTGTCCGGTGGTGGCGATCGGCGCCTCGGCCGGCGGTCTGGAGGCGTTTCAGGAGCTGTTCCGCCAGATGCCGGCGGACACCGGCTTCGCCTTCGTGCTCATCCAGCATCTATCCCCCCGCCACGAGACGCTGATCCCCGAGCTGCTCGCGCCGCTGACGCCGATGCCGGTGCGCACGGTCGAGGACGAGACGGTGATCGAGGCGAACCAGATCTACGTCATGCCGCCGCACGGCACGCTCACCGTCGACGATTGCGTGCTCTACCTCTCAAAGCCGGCGCGCGCCGGCGGCCGGCGCTCGCCGATCGACCGCTTCTTCCGCTCGCTCGCCGAGGATCAGGAGGACGAAGCCGTCGCCATCGTCCTCTCGGGCACCGGGACGGACGGCGCCCTGGGCCTCAAGGCGGTCAAGGAGCGCGGCGGGCTGACGCTGGTGCAGACTCCCGAGACCGCGCGCTACGACAGCATGCCCCGCGGCGCCGTGCTCACCGGCGCGGCCGATCACATCCTGGCGGTCGGACAGATGCCGGCCCGGCTGATCGAGCATCAGAAGCGGCTGCGGGACGGGCAGGGGGGGAGCCCCGAGCGGTTCCGCAAGGAGGTCGCGGGCTATCTCGGCAAGATCTGCGCGATCCTGCGCCGGGTGGCCGGGCATGACTTCCGCCACTACAAGCAGAGCACCCTGGTGCGCCGCGTGCGCCGCCGGATGACCGAGTCGCGGTCCGCTTCGGTATATGATTACGTCGAGTCGCTGAATAACGAGACCAAAGAAGTCGAGCAGCTCTTCCGTGACCTGCTGATCAGCGTGACCCACTTCTTTCGCGATCCCGAGGCCTTCGCTCTCCTGGCCACCAAGGTCGTTCCTCGCCTGTTCGAGGGGAAGGACGCGGACGGCTTCGTGCGCGTCTGGATCCCTGGGTGCGCCACGGGGGAGGAGGCCTACTCGCTGGCCATCCTGTTGCGCGAGCACATGGCGACGCTCGCCGCGCCGCCGCAGGTGCAGATCTTCGCCACCGATATCGACGTTCAGGCGCTGGAGGCGGCGCGGCAGGCGCTCTATCCGGAGGGGATCGCCGGCCAGATCTCCCCCGAGCGGCTGGAGCGCTTCTTCGTCCGCCACGGCAACATGTACCAGGTCTCGCGCGAGATCCGGGACCTCTGCCTGTTCTCGCTCCACAACCTGATCGCCGATCCGCCGTTCTCGCGGCTGGACCTGGTCTCCTGCCGCAACCTCCTGATCTACCTGGAAGGGGATCTGCAGAAGAAGGTGATCGCCCTCTTCCATTACGCCCTGCGGCCAGGGGGTTTCCTCTTCCTCGGCCCATCGGAGATGGTGGCGGGGCAGCCGGCGCTGTTCCGCACGATCGACAAGAAGCACCGCGTCTTCCAGTCGCGCGACACCGTCAGCCGCCCCCCCTTCAGCTTCCCGATGAGCGAGCGGGGGCGTCTCGGCATCCGTCCCACCGAGGAGTTGCAGCGGCGCGCGGCGCCCCGTCAGCTCGAGGTGGCGCGGACGTTCGAGGCGATCCTGCTCGACAGCTACGCCCCGGCCTGCGTGGTGGTCCACGAGGGGGGGGACATCATCTACTTCTCGCCGCGCACGGGGCGCTATCTCGAGGCGCCGCAGGGGACCCCGACGGTCAACGTCGTCGACATGGCGCGCAAGGGGCTGCGGCTCGACGTCCGCACGGCCCTCCACAAGGCGGTCAACTCGCGGGTGACGGTCGTCCACGAGAACGTCGCCTTCGAGCTGGACGGGGGCACGCAGCGGGTCAACGTCATCGTGCGGCCGATGCCGGAGCTGGGCGAGGATTCGGGGCTGTTCATGATCGTCTTCCAGGAGGTCGTGACGGCGGCGGGGGAGGCACACTTCGAGGCGCTGCCGGACGAGATCCTCGCCGACGATCCGATTGTCCGCCGCCTGGAAGCCGAGCTGCGGTCGACCAAGGACCACCTCCAGGCGACGCTCGAGGAGCTGGAGAGCTCGAACGAGGAGCTGATCTCCTCGAACGAGGAGCTGCTGTCGATGAACGAGGAGCTGCAGTCGGCCAACGAGGAGCTGCAGACGTCGAAGGAGGAGCTGCAGTCGGTCAACGAGGAGCTGGAGACGGTCAACTCCGAGCTGAAGAAGAAGCTCGAGGAGCTCGACAGCGCCAACGGCGACCTGCAGAACCTCTTCCAGAGCACCCGCCTGGCCACCGTCTTCGTCGACCGCGAGCTGCGGGTCAAGAAGTTCACCCCGGCGGCGGTCGAGGTCTTCCGGCTGATCGACGGCGATGTCGGCCGGCCGGTCGCCGACGTCACTCCCCGCTTCCAGGGGGGGGACCTGGTGGAGGACATCCGGAAGGTGCTGCGGACGCTCGCCACCCAGGAGCGCCAGGTCCACGTCGAGGAGGCGGACTCGTGGTATCTCCTGCGGATCCTCCCGTACCGGACGGTCGAGGACGTCATCGACGGCGTCGTCATCACCTTCCTCGACATCACCGAGCTCAAGCGGGCGGAGGAGCAGCGCGAGACGCTCGCCGCCATCGTCGATTCGTCGCAGGACGGGATCATCGGCAAGACCCTCGACGGCGTCATCACGAGCTGGAACGCCGGGGCGGAGCGGCTGTACGGCCACTCGGCCCGCGAGGCGATCGGCCGCAAGCTGGACCTGATCGTCCCCGCAGACGAACGCCCCTTGATGGCGGCCGTATTCGAGAAGCTTCGGCAAGACGTCAAGGTCGAGCCCTTCGAGACTGTCCGCGTGCGCAAGAACGGCGAGCGGTTCGACATCTCGCTGACCTTCTCGCCGATCCGCGACGCGGGCGGACGGCTGGTCGGAGCCTCCGGCATCGACCGCGACATCTCCGACCGCAAGCGGTCCGACGAGGCTCTGCGGAAGAGCGAGGGGCGGTTGCGGCGGCTGGTCGAGTCCGACCTCCTCGGCGTCATCTTCTCCGACGGAGCCGGGAGCATCCTAGAGGCCAACGACGCATTCCTGGCGATGATCGGAGCCACGCGGGAGGACCTGCGGAGCGGCGCGGTGAAGTGGCGGGAGATGACGCCGCCGGAGTACCTGCCCCTGGATCAGCGCGGCATCGGCGAGGCCAGGATCCGGGGGGCGTGCACTCCCTATGAGAAGGAATACGTCCGCAAGGACGGCACCCGGGTCCCGATCCTGATCGGCTACGCCCTGCTGGAGGAGCCGCAGGAGGAGTTCGTCGGCTTCATCCTCGACCTCACCTCCCAGAAGCGTCTGGAAGAGGAGCTGCGGCACCGTACGGATCAGCTCGTCGAGGCCGACCGCCGCAAGGACGAGTTCCTCGCCATGCTCGGCCACGAGCTGCGCAATCCGCTCGCCCCCATCCGCAACTGCCTCCACCTACTGCAATCCCCCAACCTGACCGAAGAGCAGGAAAAGAGGGCCCTGCGCACGATCGAGCGGCAGGTGCTCCACCTGACCCGCCTGGTGGACGACCTGCTGGACATCGCCCGCGTCTCGCGAGGGAAGATCCTGCTCCGGCGGGAGCGGCTCGACCTCGTCGAGACGGTCCGCGCCATGGTCGAGGACCAGCGGCTCGATCTGGAGGACGCGGGCCTCGGGATCGACCTCGACCTCCCCGGCGCGCCCCTCTGGGTCGAAGGAGATCCGACGCGGATCTCCCAGATGGTCGGCAACTTGATGAACAACGCCGGCAAGTTCACCGAGCCGGGAGGGCGCATCACCTTCGCCGTGCGGGAGCCGGAGCCCGGCACCGCCGCCGTCGTGGTGCGCGACACCGGCATCGGCATGGAGGCGGAGCTGCTCGCCCGCGCCTTCGAGCCGTTCAGCCAGGCCGAGCGCGGGCCGGACCGTGGCCGCGGGGGCCTCGGCCTCGGCCTCGCTCTGGTCAAGGCGCTGATCGAGATGCACGGCGGCGCGGTCGAGGCTGCGAGCCCGGGGCCGGGAGGGGGGACGGAGGTCACGCTACGCCTGCCGCTCGCCGGAGCCGGCATCGGCTCCAAAACGTCGGAGGGGACGAACATGGCCGGCACCGCTCCGGGGGGCACCCGCGCCCGCCGCTGCCTGATCATCGAGGACAACGTCGACGCGGCCGAGAGCCTGAGCCTGCTGCTGCAGCTCACCGGGCACGAGGCCGACGTGGCCTTCGACGGCGCCGCTGGGTTGGAGAAGGCGCGCAACTTCCGCCCCGAGGTCGTGCTCTGCGACATCGGGCTGCCCGGGAGCCTCGACGGCTACGGTGTGGCCCGCGCCTTCCGCGCCGACCCCGAGCTGCGGTCGGCCTTCCTCATCGCCCTGACCGGCTACGGCCAGGAGGAGGACCGGAAGCGCGCCCTCGAAGCGGGTTTCGACACCCATCTCACCAAGCCGGCCGACCTCGACGCCCTGCGCCTCCTGCTCTATAATTCTCCCTGAAGCGGTGGGGAGTAGCCCCCCGGGGATGTCCCTGGGTCCGGGCCGTCGTCAACACGGGGCGCCAAGCCCCCGGTTGCCCGGGAGCCAACGAGCTCGGCGAGACCACACGACACGTCATCGTGCCGTGGGTCTGTCGCGCCGTCCCACGGCCTATCTCGAAAGGGGATAGGTCATGCCGGAAACCTCCCTGGGCCTCTGGATCGGGTTCAACCTCTTCATCCTCGTCCTGCTCGCCCTCGACCTCGGCGTCTTCCATCGCAAGTCCCACGCGGTCTCGCTCAAGGAGGCGGGGATCTGGAGCGCCGTCTGGGTGGGGCTGTCCCTCGCCTTCACCGCCGGACTCTACGCCTTCCGCGGAGCGGACCCGGCGCTCCAGTTCCTCACCGGCTACCTGATCGAGAAGTCGCTCAGCGTCGACAACATCTTCGTCTTCGCGCTGATCTTCGGCTACTTCGCGGTGCCGGCGGCCTATCAGCACCGGGTGCTCTACTGGGGGATCCTGGGCGCGCTCGTCCTGCGGGCTGCCTTCATCTTCGCCGGCTCGGTCCTGATCGCCGAGTTCCACTGGGTGATCTATCTGTTCGGAGCCTTCCTGATCCTCACCGGTATCCGCATGGCTCTGCACCGGGGCGAGGAGATCCACCCCGAGCGCAACCCGGTGCTCCGGCTGGCGCGGCGGCTGCTGCCGGTGACCTCCGACTACCGGGGGGACCGCCTGTTTGTGCGCGAGGGGGGGCGGGGGCTGGCCACCCCGCTGTTCCTGGTGCTGCTGCTGATCGAGAGCACCGATCTGGTGTTCGCGGTGGATTCGATCCCGGCCGTCTTCGCGGTCACCCAGGATCCGTTCATCGTCTACACCTCGAACGTCTTCGCCATCCTCGGCCTGCGCTCGCTCTACTTCCTGCTCGCCGGGGTGATCGGGAAGTTCTACTACCTGAAGCTGGGCCTCTCGTCGGTGCTGGTCTTCGTGGGGGGGAAGATGACGCTGGCCGACCTCTATAAGATCCCTTCGCCGGTCTCGCTGGCGGTGATCGCGGCGCTGCTGGCGGCCGCGGTCGGGGCCTCGCTGGTGAAGAGCCGGCGCGACGCGCGGATATGAAGGCGGGGGCTCCACTGGCTTATACTTTGCACCGTTTGCCGTCGCCTGTTTTGAATTGGAGGAAGTGTTGAAGCAGCCCATTGTTGCGGGAGTCCCGATCATCCTGTGCCTCTCCCTGGCTGCGCCTCCGGCGTACCCGGTCCAGACGGACCAGATCGCCCAGTCTTCCCGGCTGAAGGGTCTCAGCATCGAGGAGTTGATGGAGATCGACGTCACCTCGGTCTCGCGGCGCAGCGAGCCGGTCTCCGGCGCCGCAGCGGCGATCACCGTGATCACCAGTGAGGACATCCGCCGTTCCGGCGCCAACAACCTGCCCGATGCCCTGCGGATCGCCGTCGGCCTCGAGGTGGCGCAGTCCGACGGCAGCACCTGGGCGATCAGCTCGCGGGGCTTCAACGCCACGACCGCCAACAAGCTGCTGGTGCTGATCGACGGCCGCACCATTTACACGCCCCTGTTCTCAGGCGTCTTCTGGGACGTTCAGGACGTGATGCTGGAGGACATCGACCGCATCGAGATCATCCGCGGCCCCGGCGCCACCCTCTGGGGAGCCAACGCGGTCAACGGTGTGATCAACATCCTCACCAAGAGCGCCGCCGACACGCAGGGGTCGCTGGTCAGCCTCGGCGGCGGCACCGAGGAGCGGGCTCTCGCCAGCTTCCGCCAGGGGGGCAAGCTGGGGGAGGGCACTTCGTACCGCGCCTACGGCAAGTACTCCTACCGCGACTCGCTCGCCTTCACGAACGGCGACAGCGCCCGCGACCCGCTGCGCCGGGGGCAGGCCGGATTCCGCGTCGATCGCGCCGACCGCGCCGACCGCGGCTCCGGCGCCCTCACCCTCCAGGGAGACGCCTACCATGGGCTCGCCGGACAGCAGGTCATCACGCGGGCCGATACCGACCTCGACGGCGCCAACCTCCTGGGGCGATGGACACACACCTACGCGGAGAATTCGGGCTCGGACATCCAGGTCTATTACGACTACACCCATCGCCGGATCCCTCTCTGGTTCGAGGAGCACCGCCACACGCTGGACGTCGACTACCAGCACCGGCAGCCGGTCGGCGCGCGGCAGGACCTGGTCTGGGGAGCGGGTTACCGGGTGACCCACGACGAGGTGGACAACAGCCAGGGGTTGTCGTTCCTCCCCGAGCGCCGGACCCAGAACCTGTTCAGCGCTTTCGCACAGGACGAGCTCGCGCTCGACTCCCATCTGCGCCTCACGGTGGGCACGAAGGTCGAGCACAACGCCTGGACCGGGTTCGAGGTGCAGCCGAGCGCGCGCCTCGCCTGGGTTCCCAACGAGCGCCGCACCCTCTGGGCGGCGGTCTCCCGCGCCGTGCGCACGCCCACCCGTCTCGACGAGGATCTCACCTTCTATGACGTCGAGGGGCGCCCCTTCCTAACCGGCTCGCGCGACTTCAAGCCCGAATCTCTGCTCGCCTACGAGATCGGCTACCGCCTGCAGCCGCGGACGGGGGTGCAGCTCGACCTCGCGACCTTCTACAACGTCTACCGCGACCTGCGGACCGTGGAGCGTCTGCCAGACGGCACGCAGCTGCTCGCCAACGGGCTGGACGCGGAGACCTGGGGCGCCGAGCTGCGCGCGAGCGTGCAGGCGACCCCCTGGTGGCGCCTGCACGCCGGCTACGCCTACTTCGACAAGCAGCTCAGCCTCGACCCTGGCAGCAACGATCCGAGCGGCGGCAGGAATGAGGGGAACGATCCGCGCAACCGCTTCGTGCTGCGCTCGCTGATCGACCTGCCGGGTGGCTTCGAATTCGACAGCACGGCGCGCTACGTCGCCCGGCTGCCCGCCCCCGTGGTGCCGGCCTACACCGAGCTCGACCTGCGGCTCGGCTGGAACGCCTCGGACCGGCTCGAGTTCTCCCTCGTCGGCCAGAACCTCCTGCACGCCCGGCACCCCGAGTTCGGCTTCCCCTCGCCGCTGCGGCGGGAGATCGAGCGCGGCGCCTACGGGAAGGTGACATGGCGCTTCTGAGAGGGGGCATCCTGCCGGCCCGCCGCCCGGGATTGAAATCCCGGGCTACCGACGGCCGTCCCATCCGGGACTCCCAGATACCTGTTTCCTCCCAGAGCCCCGGGAAGGGGCGATTGTCGGTAGCCGGGGATTTCAATCCCGGGCGGCGAGGCCGCGGCGCGTTTTTCCTGCTGCCCGCCCTTTTGCCCGCCCTCCTGCTGGCCCTCCTGCTCGCCGTACCGGGCGTGGCGCCGGCCCAGACGGCGGAGGAGTACGCCGTCAAGGCGGCGTTCCTCTACAACTTCGCCAAGTTCGTGGACTGGCCCCCGGCGGCGTTCCCGGACCCGAACACCCTGAAGGTCTGCGTGCTGGGCGACGACCCTTTCGGCGTCAGCCTGCAGGAGGTCGCGGGGGAGCAGGTCGGAGGCCACAAGCTCAGCGTGACGCGGACCGACTCGATCTCCAGGACCGCCGGCTGCCAGATCCTGTTCATCAGCCGGTCGGAGCGCGAGCACGTCTCGCAGATTCTCGCCGCGGTCAAGGGCTCTTCCATGCTCACGGTGGGGGACTCCAAGGGGTTCGCCGAAGAGGGCGTGATCATCAACTTCGTCCTGGAGGGCTCGAAGGTCCGCTTTGAGATCAACACGGAGTCCGCCGACCGGGCGGGGCTCAGGATCAGCTCGAAGCTGCTGCAGCTCGCCAAGCGGATCGTCTCTGCCCCGGGCACCAGGCCGGGGCCCTGAACCATGCTGCGGCGGCTCCAGCGCGTCCCCATCCACCAGAAGCTGATGCTGATCGCGCTGCTGACGACCGGCGGCGCCCTGCTGCTGGCCGGCGCCGCGATCATCTACTTCAACGTGGTGCGCTTCAAGCAGGAGATGAAGCGCGACCTCGCTTCGTTCGCCGATGTCTTCGCCGGCAGCAGCACTGCCGCCCTGACCTTTGGGGACCCGAAGACGGCGACCGAGATCCTGCGCAGCGTGAGCCCCCGCACGTCGATCGTCGCCATCGCTCTCTATGACGACAAGGGGCACCTCTTCGCTCATTGGGAGAGGGCCGCGAGCGTCAAGTACCCACCGGCTCCGGAGCCTGACGGCAGCCACTTCGACGAGAGCGCCCTGGTGGCCTTCCGCCCGGTCATGCTCCAGGGGCAACGGCTCGGCACGATCTACCTGCGCAGTGACCTCAAGGAGCTGCGCGACCGTGTCTGGACGCAGGCGCTGACCGTCGGCTTCGTCTTCCTCGCCTCGGGGATCGTGGCCCTTTTCCTCTCCTCGTGGCTCCAACGCCTGATCTCGGGGCCCATTCTCGCCCTCGCCGGCACGGCGCGAGCGGTCTCCGAGCGCCGGGACTACTCGATCCGGGCGGACCGGCGGAGCTCCGACGAGCTGGGGACCCTGGTCGACGCCTTCAACGACATGCTCGCGCAGATCCAGCGCCGCGACTCCGAGCTGCAGGAGGCCAAGGAGGCGCTCGAGGAGAGGGTGCGGGAGCGCACCCGGGAGCTCGAGCAGCGCAACGAGGAGCTCAACCAGAGCAACAAGGAGCTGGACGACTTCGCCTACATCGCCTCGCACGACCTGAAGGAGCCGCTGAGAGGGATCCACAACTTCTCGAGCTTCCTGATCGAGGACTACGCCGCCAAGCTCGACGACGAGGGGCGCTCCAAGCTCGATACCCTGATGCGGCTGACCCGCCGCATGGAGACGCTGATCGACTCGCTCCTCCAGTTCTCCCGCCTGGGCCGCGTCGACCTCGCCGTCGACCGGGTGAATCTGAACGAGATCGTGGCCGAGATCCTGGATTCGCTCGCCATCTCGCTCAAGGAGGATAGAGTGGAGGTGAGGGTCCCCCGGCCCCTGCCCGCCGTCCGCGCCGACCGCGTCCGCGTCGGCGAGATCTTCTACAACCTGATCGTCAACGCGATGAAATACAACGACAAGGCGGACAAGTGGATCGAGATCGGCTGGCGGGAGAACCCCGCCGGTCCGCCGGTCTTCTACGTGCGCGACAACGGCATCGGCATCCCGGAGAAGCACCACGACGCGGTGTTCCGGATCTTCAAGCGCCTGCACGGCCGCGACAAGTACGGCGGCGGCACCGGCGCCGGGCTGACGATCGTCAAGAAGATCATCGAGCGGCACCATGGCAGAATCTGGCTCGAGTCGTCCGCCGGCGCCGGGACGGCCTTTTATTTCACTCTGGAAGAAGGAGACGTACGTGCCTGAACCTCCAACGCAGCCGATCCTCCTAGTGGAAGACAGCCCCGAGGATTTCGAGACCACCCAGCGCGCCTTCCGCCGCTCGGGGCTCAAGAACCCGATCCTCCGCTGCGCCGACGGCGACGAGGCGCTCGACTTCCTCTTCCACCGCGGGAGCCACGCCGACGCGCCGCGGCCGGGGGTCATCCTGCTCGACCTCAACCTGCCGGGGACCGACGGCCGCGAGGTGCTCTCCGAGATCAAGGCCAGTGACGATCTCAAGCAGATCCCGGTCATCGTGCTGACCACCTCGGCCGACGAGCGCGACGTCCAGGCCTGCTACCTGGCGGGCGCCAGCAGCTACATCCAGAAGCCGGTCGATGTCGAAGGCTTCATGAAGGCCATCGAGCGCCTCAACGACTACTGGTTCGAGGTCGTGATCCTGCCGAAGGGGCAGTAATCCAGAGAATGACCGAAGCGCGGATCCTTCTCCTGATCGTCGACGACAGCCCCGAGGACCGGGAGCTCTACCGGCGGCTGCTCGCCCAGGGCAGCGAGCAGGCCTATGAGTTCCTGGAGGCCGAGACGGGGGAGGAGGGGCTGCGGCTGGCGCACGACCGCATTCCTGACTGCCTGCTGCTCGACTACCGGCTGCCGGACGTCGACGGCCTCGAGTTCCTCTCCCGCCTGCGGGCGGAGCGGCTGATCCCGGTGATCGTGCTGACCGGACAGGGGAACGAGGCGGTGGCCGTGGAGGCGATGAAGAGCGGGGCGCAGGACTACCTGCTGAAGGGGAACGTCGACCGCGACCGCCTCCAGCAGGCGGTGCGCAACGCCATCGAGAAGGTGGCGCTGCGCCGCAAGGTCGAGGAGAGCACGGCCGAGCTCGCCGAGGCCAACGCGGCCCTGCGCCGGATGTACGACGACCTGGAGGTGCTGGTCGAGCAGCGGACGGCCGAGCTGTCGGTGGCCAACCAGGAGCTCAAGCGGGAGATCCGCGTCCGCGAGTGGGCCGAGCAGGAGCGCGCCCGCCTCCTCGTGCTCGAGCAGGCGGCGCGCAAGCAGGCCGAGGAGGCCAACCGCACCAAGGACGAATTCCTGGCCACCCTCTCCCACGAACTGCGGACCCCGCTCAACGCCATTCTCGGCTGGGTGCAGGTGTTGCGCACCGGCAAGCTCGACCCGGCCGCCGGCGCCCGGGCGCTGGAGACGATCGAGCGCAACGCCCGATCGCAAGCGCAGTTGATCGCCGACCTGCTCGACGTCTCGCGCATTATCACCGGCAAGCTCCGACTCGACTTCAAGCCGGTCGAGCTGCGCCGCATCATCGACTCCGCGCTCGAGACCGTGCGCCCGGCGGCCGATGCCAAGGGGATCCTCCTCGACATCTCGATCGGCCCGCTGGCGAGCCCGGTCCTCGGCGACGCCGACCGTCTCCAGCAGGTGATCTGGAACCTGCTCTCCAATGCTATCAAGTTCACCCCCCGGGCGGGCCGGATCGAGGTCCGCCTGCGCGAGGAGGGGGGCAACGCCGTCATCCGGGTGAGCGACAGCGGCATCGGCATCCGCCCCGACTTCCTGCCGTACGTCTTCGACCGCTTCCGCCAGGCTGAAGGGTCGATCACCCGCACCCATGGCGGGCTCGGTCTCGGCCTCTCGATCGTGCGCCACCTGATCGAGCTGCACGGCGGCACGGCCGAGGTCGATAGCAGGGGAGAGGGGGAGGGGGCCACCTTCACGGTGCGGCTGCCGCTGCGGGCGGAGCTCGCCGAGGACGATCCGCTCGATCGCACCGGGATCGGGATGAAGCCGCCGGGCCTGTTCAGCACTCCCGACCTGCTGGCGGGCGTGCGCGTGGTGGTGGTGGAGGACGAGGCGGACACCCGCGAGCTGCTGTCCCTGTCCCTGCAGCAATGCGGCGCCGAGGTGGCGGCCTTCGGCTCGGTGCCCGAGGCGCTGGCGTCGTTCGACCTCGTGGTGCCGGACGTCCTGCTCTCCGACATCGGCGTGCCGGGCGAGGACGGTTACTCGCTGATCCGCAAGGTCCGGATGCGCGAGCCCGCCCTGGGCGGCAACGTCCCCGCCGCCGCCCTCACCGCCTACGCCCGTGCCGAAGACCGCCTGCGCGCCCTGGAGGCCGGCTACCAGACCCACCTCGCCAAGCCGGTCGATCCCTCCGAGCTGATCGCCACCATCGCCCGGCTGGCCGGGCGCACGGCGCTGGCGCCGTAAGCCCTACAAGCTCAGCCGCACTCCCAGCCGGAACGACCGCGGCGGCGTTCGCAGCACCGGCTTCCCGTAATCCGGATTGGTGGGAGTGGGGGAGGCGTTGTCCGCCTCCTGGAAATCCCAGCGCTGGTCGAGCAGCAGCGGCCGCTGGAAGTCGAACAGGTTGAAGACGTCGAACAGGAGGTTGATCTTCGCCGGGCCTACCGCGATCGGGTAGCCGAGGTGGAGGTCCGCCTCATAGGTGTCCGGCGTCCGCCCCTCGGTGCCGCGCTCGGTCAGAAAGAACTCGTAGCGGCTGTAGATGTCCGAGAAGCCGTAGCGGGTCAGCGGCGTGCCCGAGCGCCAGTAAGCCGAGAGCCCCATCGAGAGCCGCCAGGGGGTCTCGTAGATCCCCGAGACCTTGAGCTGGTGCCGGCGGTCGTTCGACAGCGGCCCCTTGTTGGTGATCCGCGACAGGTCGCTGCCGTTGGTGAAGAAGTCGTAGTAGTCGTAGGCCGCCGAGATGTTGGGGTCGGGACCGACGTTGGTGAACGGCGCGTAGAGGCCGTCGAAGTTCCCCTCGAGCTTGGAGTAGAGGTAGGAGGCGAGCCCCTGCCAGTGGTTGGAGAAACGCTTGGTGGCGTCGACCTGGACCCCCTTGAAGGTCCGCTTCGCCTTCGGCGCCGGGAAGGTCTGCGAGTAGTCGAGGGTGTAGATTCGCCGCATGATCCCGCGGCCGGGGTTGCCGATGCAGTAGGTGCCGTCGTCCTGGCAGAGGAAGTCCTCGATCACCTCGCCGTAGTCACGGTAGATCCCCTTGATGCCGACGGCGAGGTCGGGCAGCACCTCGCGCTCGTAGCCGAGCAGCGCCTCGTTGAGGTACTGGTTGCGGAGGTCCGGGTCCGCCGGCTCGGTGAAGCCGCCGAAGATGGTCGAGCTCTGGTCGAGGTCCGCCTCGGCGCCCGGATCGGGGGTGGTGCTCGTCGGGCTGTAGTTGAAGATGCGCGCCTGCCGCTCGAAGGAGAAGGAGCGGACCACCAGGTCCATCGGGATCTGCTCGTAGTAGCGGCCGTAGGAGGCGTAGACCTTGGAGCGGCCGCTGCCCGACGGATCCCAGACGAAGCCGAGGCGCGGCGCAAAGTCCTTCTTGAGGTCGGTCTGTCGGGTCCCCTCGGCGTCGATGATCTGCTGGCGGTCCCAGCGCACGCCGAGATCGAGGCTGAAGGCGGGGCCGAAGGTCCAGCGGTCCTGAAGGTAGACGCTGGTGTTCTTGTGCTCGGGCGCGGCGGTGAGCTGCGAAACCGGGGCGTTCTCCGGCGTCGCCGTCGGCGTCGTCCAGTAGGAGTGGCTGTAGACCGGCCGTCCGCCGTTGGCGAAGACGTCGATCAACTGGCCGCCCGAGTAGCGGCGGACGACGTCCGCCTGCTCCCGCTCGTACTCGAGGCCGAGCTTGACCTCGTGATGCTCGAAGTAGCGGGTCGTGGCGGCGCCGGCGAAGTCGCGCTGGAAGTCCTTGGTCTGCAGCAGCCCGAAGCCGCCGGTCTGGTAGAAGCCTCGCTCGACGTCGCGGAACTCGACCGCGTCGCCGGCCGCGCTCGCCGGGCCGACCGAGTTCTCCTCCCGGTGCCGGGCCACTTGGCCGGTGAGCAGCCAGGCGCTGGAGAGGATACCCTCGTAGCGTAGCGACCAGTCCTTGCCGCCGAAGCTGCGCACGCCCAGATAGGTGATCGGATCGCCGTTGAGCGGGTGCTGCGCGTCGTTGATCGCGCCGGTGTCGTCCCGCGGGTCCTGGAAGAAGCTGCCGACCAGCGACTGGCTCTCGGAGAGCCGCCAGGTGAGCTTGGCGGCGCCGAGGTCGCGCTCGCTCTTCGACTGCACGACGTCGCCGGCCAGGGGACCGGCTGGGAGGATGGTGTCGTCGGTGTTGCTCACCCGGTCGTAGGCGGCGAAGAACCAGAGCTTGTCGCGCACCAGGAAGCCGCCAAGGTCGATGCCGTAGTCCTCGCGGGTGTAGCCGGCGCGGGTGCCGCTGGTCGAGACCACCGGCTCGGCATTGCCCTGCAGCGCGTCGGCGTCGTAATAGCCGAAGATGTCGCCGTGGAGCTCGTTGCCCCCCGACTTGGTGATGACGTTGATGACGCCGCCGGTCGAGCGCCCGAACTCGGCCTGGTAGCCGCCGGTCTTGACGTCCACCGCCTGGATGAACTCGAAGTTGAGCTCCTTGCCCTGCGCGCCATATTCGGCGCCGGTGGTGTTGACGCCGTCGATGTAGAAGACGTTCTCCGAGCCGGTCGAGCCGTAGACGGTGATCGACTGCTGCTGCCCGTTCTCCGGGTTGGCGTCGGAGGAGACGCCGGGGGTGATCTGCACCACCGAGGCGTAGTTGCGCCCGGTCGGCAGGGTCTGGATGGCGCGGGTGTCGAGGTTCGTGCCGAGGGTGGTCGTGGTGGTGTCGACCACCGGCAGATCGCTGGTGACGGTGATCTCCTGCGCCAGGGAGGCCCGCAGCGTGGGGTTGAGGGTGGCCTCCTTGTCGAGGCCGACGACCACCCCCGGGCGGGTCTCCGCGGCGAACCCCTCGAGGGTGAAGGAGACGCTGTACTCGCCGGGGGGGAGCAGGGTGAGGCGGTAGGCGCCGTTGCGGTCGGTGACCGCCGTGCGCGTGCCCTGGAGGGACGGGCTGGCCGCCTCGACGGTGACACCGGGCAGGCTGCCGCCCGCGTCGTCGATTACCCGGCCGACGATGCCGCCGGTGGTCTGGGCCACGGCTCCGACCACGACTCCGAGGAAGAGAAGGGTGGACAGCAGGCAACAGCGGAGCGCACTCATTTGCGACCTCCTTGTGCTACGAAATGTAGCCATGAATTTACCACAGCACCCTGCACAGCCCCTTGGGCCGGGGTTCGTTGTATCCTCGGTTCATGAACCCCCTGTCGCCTGAAGTCTGGAACCGCGGCCTGCCCTATTCGTCCTACCGGCGGACCATCCGCCGTAACGGGAAGATCTTCGACGAGGTCTTTCGCGATCCCACCCATACGCCGGAAGACATCGAATTCCTGCGCAAGCTCCCGCCGTTGCGGGTGGTGGCGATCAGCGAGGACTGGTGCCCGGACGTCTACCATACGCTGCCCACCTGGGTACGCATCGCTGACGAGCTCCCGGACTGGGAGTTGCGGGTCTTCCCCCGCGACGCCAATACCGAGCTGATGAGCTTCTTCCTCTGGCGGCAGGACGCCCAGCGGATTCCGGTCCTCGCCTTCTACGACGACGAGGACCGCCTCCAGACCTGGTGGTCGGGGCGTAGCGCCGTGGCCCAGCGCGCCTTTGACGAGGCGCTGGCCGGACGCGCCTTCAGCTCCCTCGACCCGGAGGAGCGGAAGCGGATCAGCGAGAGCACCGAGGAGGGCTACCGCCGCGAGTTCCGCCGCGCCAACCTGGACGAGATCCTGACCCAGTTGCGCGCGTTCTTCCACGTGGGGTAGAGGGCTCAGGAGACCAAGTGGAGTACGATACGAGAGGAGGCTCGGAGCAATGTCACAGGCGATCATATCGAACGACTACAGGATCGAGATCCCGGAAGAGATCCGGCGTGAGATCTCCCTCGTGACGGGGCAGAAGGTCCATGTCTTCGCCAGGAACGGCGTCATTACCCTGGTCCCGGATCAGCCCCTCTCAGCTCTTCGCGGTTTCCTCAAGGGGATGAACGTGGAGGGTGTGCGGGAGAAAGAGGATCGCTTTTGACGCTGATCGATTCGTCGGGTTGGCTGGAGTTTTTTACCGACGGCCCTCTTGCGGAGAAATACGCTTCTTATCTGAGCGAACTGTCGCAGATTCTCACGCCCACCGTCGTTCTGTATGAAGTCTATAAAAAGATACGGAGGGAACGCGGGGAAGAGGATGCGCTGGTGGCTGCCGCGCAACTGAAGAAGACCCAGATCGTGCAACTGACGGATACGATCGCCATGCGGGCGGCCGAGCTGAGTCTCGAACATCATCTGGCGATGGCGGATGCCATGGTCTATGCGACGGCAACGCTCCACAGCGTTCTTCTGGTCACCAGCGACAGCGATTTTTTCCCCGATTCTGTCTCTCTGCCAGGAGTTGTTTACCTCGAAAAGCCTCCCCAGGCCTGATTTCCTCTCCGAGAACCATCAATCGGGTGCGGCTCCAGAACCTCCGCCCCGCCCATCCGTACCAATCCTCGATGAAACTCCGCACCCAGCTCGTCCTCGCCTTCCTGCTGCTCGCCATCCTGCCGTTGACCGGTATCGTCCTCTACTCGTATTACTCCTCGCTGCGGGCGGTCCGCCAAGCGTCGGAGACGGAGGCGCGGACGCTGGCGGGGGAGATGGACGCCCGCATGGCCTCGATCCGCGGCGAGCTGGGGCGCGGCGTCGAGCGGATGGGCGGCGTCTCCGCCCGGGACCTCATGACCGCGGCCCAGTCCGGCCAGGGGAAGGCGGACCCGCTGCTGGGCCAGATGGTCCGCGGCTTCGGCGAGGCGGCGCCGTTCATCCAGTCGTTCGAGTTCGTTCCTTCGCCGCCGGCTCCGAACGCTCCCCAGCCGATGGACAGGATGGTGATCGACATCCCTCAGGCCCTGCGGGAGGCGCGACGGGAGGTCGAGTCCTCTCCGGAGAAGGATCCCCTGGCCCTGCAGGCGATCGATCAGGCAATCCGGAGCTTCGGCGCTACCCCTCCCAGGGCGCCGGGACCCCCGCCAGATCCGAATCCGGACGCCGAGGCCTTGAAACAGGAGATCCGCAAGCGCGTCGAGGAGCGGCTCGCGGCCGCCCAGGAGCGCCGTGCTCAGGCTCAGGCCGAGGCGGCGAAGCGGGCCGCGGCCGACCGGGCGGTCCTCGGGCACGAGCTCGAGGTGCCGGTGCGCGAGGGGGGCGAGGTCGTAGGCATGATCAAGACGCGGGTTCGCGGCGACGAGCTGCTCTGGCGGGTCCTCGCCCGCACCCGCGCCGGCGAGGGGGAGGTCCCCTTCGCCCTGGACGCTCAGGGGAAGCTCCACACCGTCAACGCGGCGGACCGGGCGAAGATCCAGAAGCTGCCGCTCGCGCTCTCCGTCCACCAGCACGCGGGCGCCGTCCGCTGGGTGCTCGGCGACTGGGTGGTGGCGACCAAGAAGGACGCGGAGAGCGGCGTCGTCTTCGGCATCGCCCGGCCGGTGCCGCTCGCCGAGGTGCGGCAGACGGCGGCGCGCAACTTCGGCTATGGCCTGGGGATGATCGGGCTCGCCTTGCTCGGCATCCTGCCGCTCTCGTCCGGCGTCACGCGCAATCTGAAGCTGGTCACCGACGGAGCGGAGCGGATCGCCCAGGGGGACCTCGACACGCGGGTGCCGGTGCGCTCCGGCAACGAGCTCGGCAAGCTGGCCCTCACCTTCAACCAGATGGCGGCGGATCTGAAGACCCACCAGGAGCGGCTCCTGGAGCAGGAGCGGCTGCGCCAGCAGGGGGAGATCGAGCAGACCCTGCTGCGGACCGAGTACGACCGCAAGAGCGCGGAGCTGGAGGAGGCCCGCCGGTTCCAGCTCTCCCTGCTCCCCAAGAACCTGCCCGAGCACCCGGGGTTCGAGATCGCCGTCTCGATGCGCACCGCGACCGAGGTGGGCGGGGACTACTACGACTTCCACCTCGGCGAGGACGGCGCGCTCACCGCCGCGATCGGCGACGCCACCGGCCACGGCGCCCGGGCGGGGACGATGGTCACCGCCGTCAAGAGCCTCTTCTCGGCCTTCGCCGGCCAGCGCGAGCCCCGCGAGCTGCTCGACGAGGCGGCGCGGGCGGTCCGCCGCATGGAACTGGGGCGGATGGCGATGGGGCTCGCGGTCGCCCGCCTGCGCGACGGCGACCTCGTCCTCTCCTCGGCCGGCATGCCCCCCGTCCTTCTCTACCGGGGGGCGAGCGGCGGAGTCGAGGAGATCGCCCTCCCCGGCATGCCGCTCGGCGGCTTCGCCTTCGACTTCGAGGAGCGCCGTCTCGAGGTCACCGCCGGCGACGCGGTCCTGATGATGACCGACGGCCTCCCCGAGCTGGCGAACGCCGGTGGCGATCCCCTCGGCTACCCCAAGGTCCGCGCGCTGTTCGAGGAGCTGGGCGGCCGGAGCCCCCGGGAGATCCTCGCCGGCCTCAACCGCGCCGCCGAAGAATGGACAGGTGGCGAGCCCCCAAAGGATGACATCACACTGGTGGCGATCCGCGTGGATTGAAGAATCTGAAACCCCGCCGCCGAACTACCGTAGTGGTCGTGGGAGGCCAGCCATGGAACGTTCGCTTTCACCCGCTCACACCGAGACCTCGCCCCGCGCGGCCGAGAGGTTCAGCTTTCGCCGGCTCGGCCTCGTCGCCGGGCTCGACCTCAAGGAGAGCCTCAGCCGGCCGCTGTTCCTGATCTTTGCGCTGATCATGCTGTTGAACGGATGGTTGATGTCGCGCGGCGCCTGGATCTTCCACTCGATCGACACCTCGCTGGGCGGCCCCAAGGCCTGGGCCGACTCCGAGTTTCAGACCGCCTACGTCTACGCGCTGATCAGCTTCTTCATGGTCTCGTTCTTCGTCGCGGTGGCGGCGGGCATGCCCCTGATCCGCGACAGCGAGCAGAAGGTGGGGGAGCTGCTGCATTCGACGCCGCTGCGCCCCGCCGAATACGTCTGGGGGAAGTTCCTCGCCGCCCTGCTCGCCAGCCTGGCCGCCCTGCTGGTGCTGCCGGTGAGCACGGGGCTGCTCACCCATCTCATGCCGAACCCCGGCAACCCCGAGATCTACGGCCCCTTCCATCTCATGGCCTACCTGCGGCCGACCCTGGTCTTCCTGCTGCCGGCCGTCGTCTTCACGGCCGGCGTGACCTTCGCCATCGGGCGCTGGACCGGCCGGCCGATCCTGGTCTTCATCTTCCCGGTCGTCGCCTACCTGTTCTGCAGCAACTTCCTGTGGGGAAGATATCCGCCCCGCATCAGCGAGGGGCTTTCGGACTTCCTGCGCTACGCCGATCCGACGGGATTCCGCTGGCTGAAGGAGAGCTGGCTGCTGGTGGACCGCGGGCTCGCCTTCTACAACACCCGGCCGATCGCCTACGATGCCCCCTTCCTGCTCAGCCGGGCGGGCTTCGTCCTCTTCGGCCTGCTGCTGGTGGACCTCTCCCGCCGCCACTTCGCCGGGCGGCTGCGCCGGCCGGCCCGAGTCCGGCGGACGGAGGGCGCGGCGCCGGTGGCCGCGGAGAGCCGGCCGCTGTCGGTCCTGGGCATGGGCTCGCGTCCGGTGGGCGTCCTCCGCGGCACCCTCGCCGTGGCCCGCTTCGAGCTCCAGGAGCTGCGGTCGCAGCCCGGCCTCTACATCTTCATCCCGTTCATCCTGCTGTTCCTCTACACCCTCTACAAGGACTACCGGGGAGCGTTCAACGGCGCGGTGCTGCTGACGCCGGGGACGGCGGCGATGGAAGGGATGGGCTACCTGACCTTCGCCCTCGGGCTGCTCTTCCTCTTCTATACCGTCGAGTCGCTGGAGCGCGAGCGGACGTCGGGGATCGCGCCGCTGTTCTACGCCACTCCGGCGCCCACCGGGGCCATCGTGGCCGGCAAGATCGCCGCCAATGCCGCGATCCTGGCGGTGGCGCTGGTGGGAGCCTTCGGCATGGCGCTCCCGTTCATGGGCGGCGCGGGAGCCCCGATCGAGATCCAGCCGTTCCTGATCGTCTGGGGGCTGCTGCTGGTTCCCACGATGATCGTCTGGATGGCCTTCATCGCCGCGGTGCTGGCGCTGACCCGGAGCCGCTTCGGCACCTATGGCGTGGGCCTGGGAGCGGCGCTGGTGACCGCCTTCTTCTACATGCGCGGCTATATGAGCTGGGTCGGCAACTGGCCCCTGATCGGCAATCTCCGCGGCGGCACCGCCATCGCCTGGTCCGACCTCGGGACGTTCGAGATCGACCGCGAGGCGATCGTGCTCAACCGGCTCTTCGTCCTCGCGCTGGCCGCCCTGTTCGGCTGGATCGGCGGGCGCTTCCTGCCGCGCCGCGACCGCGACCGCCTGCACCCCGTGCTGCCCCCCCGCGAGCGCCGGCGGACCCTGCTCACCGCCGCCGCGCTGGCCCTGCCGGTCCTGATCCTCGGCTTCTCCCTCTGGGCGGAGGTGAACCGGGGTTTCGAGGGGGCGACGGCGGAGAAGGAGCGCAGGGACTACTGGCGGAAGAACCTCAACACCTGGACCGGCCAGCCGCTCCCCTACGTAACGCATGTGGAGATGGACCTCGACCTCGACCCCGCCACGCGGGGCATCCGGGTGAACGGCTCCTACGACCTGAAGAACCAGAAGGACCAGCCGCTCTACTGGATCCCTGTCACCGGCGGCCTGGCCTGGAAGGGGCTCGCGTGGACCCTCGACGGCCGTCCGCAGACCCCTGAGAACCGCTCGCACCTCTACGTGTTCCGGCTGGCGAAGCCGCTGGCGCCGGGGGCGTCGGTGCGGCTCGGCTTCCGCTACCAGGGGACGATCCTGCGCGGCGTCTCGAGAAACGGCGGCAACCTCGATCTCGGCGAGTTCCTCCTCCCCTCGGGGGCGGTGCTCACCGGCCGCAACCCCGACTTCGTGCCGAAGATCGGCTTCGACCCCAAGATCGGGGTCGACGACAAGAACTTCTCGGAGCCGCGGATCTATCCGCCCTACTTCTACGAGGGGACGACGGACGCCGACCTCGACCGCTCGGCCTTTACCCAGCGCATCCGGATCACCGCCCCGGCGAATTACACCGTCAACTCGACGGGCGCCCTCACCGCCGAGACGGTGAAGGACGGCCGGCGCATGCGGACCTGGGAGAGCGACTATCCGGTGCGGGTGTTCAACCTCGCCGCCGGCCGCGACTGGGCGGTGAGGCGCGGGCCCGGCACCGCCGTCTTCTACAGCCCGAAGCACCCCTACAACGTGGACAGCCTGCTCGAGGCCCTGAACGGCGCGCGCCGGTATTACGGCCAGTGGTACATGCCGTACACCTGGCGCGAGCTGCGGCTCAACGAGTTCCCCGCCTACTCCGAGTACGCCCGGGGCAATGCCACCAACATCTTCTTCTCCGAGGGGACCGGCTTCCTGGCCAGGCCGGAGCCGGGCAACGACGTGGCGTTCACCATCGCCGCCCACGAGTCGGCCCACCAGTGGTGGGGGCACATGATGGCGCCGGGTGAGGGCCCGGGCGGCATCGTGCTGGCCGAGGGAGCGGCCAACTTCGCGACCCTGATGCTCCTGGAGCAGATGCGGAGCCTCCAGGCGCGGCAGGGCTATGCCATGGCGATGGAGGCCGAGTACGGCGAGAACCGCCAGCCGAGCGACGAGAAGCCGCTGGCCGAGACCCTGGAGCTCGGCGGCCGGCCCGGGGACGTGGTGGTGATCTACAACAAGGGGGCCTGGGCGCTCTGGATGCTCTACCAGCGGATGGGGAAGGACGCCTTCCTTGCCGGCGTCCAGCAGTTCTTCCGGGTCTACCACGGCAACCTCGACCACCCGGTGATCGAGGACTTCGTGGCCGTGCTGCGCCCCCACGCGCCGGACCCGGCGGCGTTCGACGACCTGGTCCGGCAGATGTTCTTCCAGACGGTCACCCCGGAGTACCAGATCGACGACGCCAGGAAGCAGCCGCTGGGCGGGGGAGAGTGGGAGGTCATCGCCAAGGTGTCGAACGCCGGCACCGGGCGCTTCCCCGTCGAGGTGGCGGCCGTCTTCGGGGACCGGTTCGACGAGAAGGGGAAGGTCTCCCCCGATCTCAAGGAGGCCCGGATCACGGTCCTGCTCGGCGCGGGGGAATCCCGGACGGTCCGCATCCGCTGCCCGTTCGAGCCCGAACGGCTGGTGGTGGACCCGGACGTCGACGTCCTGCAGCTCCAGCGGCGGGCGGCTTCGAAGCGGTTGTAGGGGAGGGAGGGCCATCGATGGAACATTCGCTTTCACCCGTTCACGCCGCGACCTCGGCCCGCGCGGCCGAGAGGTTCAGCTTCCGCCGGCTCGGGCTGGTCGCCGGGCTCGACCTCAAGGAGAGCCTCAGCCGGCCGCTGTTCCTGATCTTCGCGCTGATCATGCTCCTGAACGGATGGTGGATGTCCCGCGGCGACTGGATCTTCCAGTCGGTCGACACCTCGCTCGGCGGCCCCAAGGCCTGGGCCGACTCCGAGTTCCAGACCGCCTACGTCTATGCCCTGATCGGCTTCATGCAGATCGCGTTCTTCGTCGCGGTGGCGGCCGGCATGTCCCTGATCCGCGACGACGAATACAACGTGGGGGAGCTGCTGCGCTCGACGCCGCTGCGCCCCGCCGAGTACGTCTGGGGAAAGTTCCTCGCCGCGCTGCTCGCCAGCCTCGCGGCCCTGCTGGTGCTGCCGGTGAGCACGGGGCTGCTCACCCATCTCGCGCCGGACCCCGGCCGGCCCGAGATCTATGGCCCCTTCCATCTGATGGCCTACCTGCGGCCGGCCCTGGTCTTCCTGCTGCCGGTCGTCGTCTTCACGGCGGGGGTGACGCTCGCCCTCGGACGCTGGACCGGCCGGGCGATCCTGGTCTTCCTCTTCCCGGTGATCGTCTTCCTGAGCTGCCAGAGCTATCTGTGGGGGACCTACCCGCCCCGGATCAGCGAAGGAGCCTCGGACGTTCTGCGCTATCTCGACCCGTCCGGCTTCCGCTGGCTCAAGGAGAGCTGGCTGCTCACGGACCGCGGGATCCGCTTCTACAACCAGCAGCCGGTCGCCTTCGACACGCCCTTCCTGCTCAGCCGGCTGGGCTTCGTCCTCGCCGGCCTGCTCCTGGTGGACCTCTCCCGCCGCCATGTCGCGGGGCGGGCGCGGCGGCCGGCCCGCGTCCGGCTGCAGGAGGCCGCCGACCCGGGGACCGCGCCGGCCCGGACCCTGTCCGTCCTGGGGATGGGCTCGCGGCCGGCGGGCTTCCTCCGCAACGCCTGGACGGTGACCCGCTTCGAGCTCCAGGAGCTGGCCGCCCAGCCGGGGCTGTACATCTTCATCCCCTTCATCCTGCTCTCCCTCTACATCCTCTACCGGGATACCCGCGGCGCCGAGTTCGAATCCCCCATGCTGCTGACGCCGGGGACGGCGGCGGTGCAGGGGATGTTCTTCCTCACCTTCGCCCTGGGGCTGCTCTTCCTCTTCTATTCGGTCGAGTTGCTGGAGCGCGAGCGGACCTCGGGGATCGCCCCCCTGTTCTATGCCACGCCGGTGCCGACCGGCGCCATCGTGGCCGGCAAGATCACGGCGAACCTCGCGGTGCTGGCGGTCGCCCTCCTGGGCGCGTTCGGAGTGGTGGCCCTGATGATGGCGGGGCAGGGGAAGGTGCCGCTGGAGATCGGACCGTTCCTGCTGGTCTGGGGGCTGCTGCTCACCCCCACGATGATCGTCTGGATGGCCTTCATCGCGGCGGTGCTGGCGCTGACCAGGAGCCGCTTCGCCACCTATGGCGTCGGTCTCGGGGCCATCCTGCTGACCGCCTTCTTCTCCCAGCGCGGGCACATGAGCTGGGTCGGCAACTGGCCCCTGATCGGCACCGCCGCCGGCGGCTCCGCCGTGACCTGGACCGATCTCGGCCGGTTCGAGATCGACCGCGAGGCGCTGGTGCTCAACCGGCTCTTCTTCCTCGCCCTGGCGGCCCTGTTCGGCGGCTTCGCCGGCCGTTTCCTGCTTCGCCAGGACCGCGACCGCCTGCACCCCGTGCTCCCTCCCGCCAGCCGCAAGCGGACCCTCCTCGCCGCCGGCGCGCTCGCCCTGGCCCCCCTGGTGCTGGGATTCACCCTCTGGGCCGAGGTGAACCGGGGTTTCGAGGGAGCGACGGTGAGGAAGCGGAACAAGGATTATTGGGAGGAGAACGTCAAAGCCTGGGCCGGCCAGCCGCTGCCCTACATCACGCGGGTGGAGATGGACCTGGACCTCGATCCCGACACGCGGGGATTCCGGGCCAGCGGCTTCTACGATCTCCAGAACCAGAAGGAGCAGCCGCTCTACTGGTTCCCGGTCACCGGCGGCACCGCCTGGAAGGGGCTCGCCTGGACGCTCGACGGCTGGCCCTACCGGCCTGAGGACCGTTCCCGCATGCACGTTTTCCGGCTCGCCAGGCCGCTCGCGCGCGGGGAGTCGGTCCGGCTCGGCTTCCGCTACCGGGGGACGATCCTCCCCGGCATTTCCAGGAACGGCGGGGCGGTCAGCCTGGGGGGCAGCGCCCCCGGCGAGTTCCTCCTCCCCTCCGGGGCGGTCCTCACCGGCCGCAACCCCGACTTCGTGCCCAGGATCTCCTTCGAACCCAGGATCGGCGTGGAGCCAAACAAGAACCGCGCGAAGACGCGGATCTACCCGCCTCACTTCTCGGATGGGATCACCGACTCCGAGCTCGACCGCTCGGTCTTCACGCAACGGATCCGGATCACGTCGCCAGCCGACTACCTGGTCAACTCGACGGGGATCATGACCTCTGAAACGGTGAGCGGCGGCCGGCGCGCGCGGGTCTGGGAGAGCGACTACCCGTTGCGGGTCTTCAACCTCGCCGCCGGCCGTCATTGGGCGGTGAAGCGCGGGCCCGGCACCGCCGTCTTCTACTATCCGGGGCACGCCTACAACGTGGACAACATGCTCGACGCCCTGAACGGCGCCCGCCGCTACTATGCCCAGTGGTACATGGCGTATCCCTGGCGCGAGCTGCGGCTCAACGAGTTCCCCGCCTACGACGAGTACGCCCGGGGGAACGCCACCAACATCTTCTTCTCCGAGGGGACCGGCTTCCTGGCCCGGCCGCAGCCGGGCAACGACGCGCCGTTCGCCATCGCCGCCCACGAATCGGCCCACCAGTGGTGGGGGCACATCATGTCGCCGGGCGAGGGGCCGGGCGGGATCGTCCTCGCTGAGGGGGCGGCGCAGTTCGCGACGCTGATGCTCCTCGATCAGTTGAGGGGCCCCCAGGCGCGGCAGACCTTCGCCACGACGATGGAGGCCATCTACGGCGAGCTTCGCCAGCCGGGCGACGAGAAGCCGCTCGCCGAGACCGTGGAGCGCGACGGCCGCCCCGGGGACGTGGTGGTCATCTACGATCGCGGGGGGTGGGCCTTGTGGATGCTCTACCAGCGGATGGGGAAGGGCGCCTTCCTCGCCGGCGTCCAGCAGTTCTTCCGCGTCTACCACAACAACCCCGACCATCCGGTGACCACGGACTTCGTGGCCGTGCTGCGCCCCTACGCACCGGACAAGGCGGCGTTCGACGATGTGGCCCGGCAGATGTTCTTCCAGACGGCCACCCCGGAGTACCAGATCGAGGACGCCCGCAAGCAGCCGCTGGGCGGGGGAGCATGGGAGGTCACGGCCAAGGTGTCGAACGCCGGCACCGGGCGCTTCCCCGTCGAGGTGGCGGCCGTCCTCGGGGACCGGTTCGACGACAAGGGGAAGATCTCCCCAGATCTCAAGGAGGCCCGGGTCACGGTCCTGCTCGGCGCGGGGGAATCCCGGATGGTCCGCATCCGCTGCCCGTTCGAGCCCCAGCGGCTGGTGGTGGATCCGGACGTCAACGTGCTGCAGCTCCAGCGGAGGGCGGCGGCGGCGCGGTTGTAGGTACAATACCTCCGCGCCCCTATGGTCACCCGCCCCCTCTCGCAACGCCGTACCGCCGGCTCGCCCACCGGCTGCATCGTGCCGTTCGCCCTGGTCTTCCTGCTGGCCGGCGCCGCCGGCAGCTACTTCCTGCTGGTGCGGCCGTTTTCGCGGCTGCTCGCCTCCCAGTTGTGGACGGAGACGCAGTGCACCGTCCTCTCCAGCCAAGTGGCGGAGGTCTCCAGCTCCGACGGCTCCACCTACAAGATCGACATCCGGTATCAGTACATCGCCGGCGGGAATCTGCGGGAGTCGAACCGCTACGACTTCCGGATCGGCTCCAGCAGCGGCGCCGCGGGCAAGCAGGCGATCGTCGACCGCTATCCACCGGGGGAACGGGTCACCTGCTGGGTCGATCCCGGCGATCCGTCCCAGGCCGTGCTTTCCCGGGGGTTCGCGCCGGCCTACCTGTTCGGCCTGATACCGCTGGTCTTCTTCGCGATCGGCGCCGCGCTGCTGGTCTGGACGGTCCGCTCCGGCCGCGGCGTGGCGGTGCCGGCGGGTGTGGCCGGAGTCTCGCCGTTCGGGGTTCCGCTCCCCATCGACGCCGCCGCGCCGGTCCAACTGCGGCCGGCCGTGACCCCGCTGGGCGCGTTCTTCGGGCTCACGCTCCTCGCGCTGTTCTGGAACGGCATCGTCTCGGTCTTCCTCTGGCACGTCGCGAGCTCCTGGCGGCAGGGACAGCCGGACGGTTGCCTGACCGCCTTCCTGATCCCCTTCGTGCTGGTCGGCCTCGGATTGATCTACGCCGTGGGCCGGCAGTTCCTGGTGCTGTTCAACCCCCGCGCGCACATCATCCTGACCCCCGGCGTGCTCGCACCGGGAGGGACTGCCTACCTGCAATGGAAGCTGGGGAGCGGCGGCCGGGGGGTGCGGCGGGTGAAGATCGTCCTCGAGGGGCGGGAGGAGGCGCGGTACCGGCGCGGCACGGACACCCACACCGACCGTGAGACGTTCCTCAGCCTGCCGGTCGTCGATACCGAGCAGCCCTTCGAGATCGAAGGCGGCGGCTCGGCGACCTTCGCGGTACCGGCCGATACGGTCCCCTCCTTCCGGGCGGACAACAACAGGATCGTCTGGTCGCTCAAGGTCCATTGCGACCTCCCCAACTGGCCGGACACCGACGACGAGTACGAGGTGATGGTGAGCCCCGGAGGAGGAGCCTGATGACCGACTGGATCCGCATCGAGACTCGCGACGGCTCGACCGCCTTCCTGCCCGGCGAGACGGTTGAGGGCACGGTCGCCTGGCACTTCGACGGGCCGGCCACGAGCGTCGAGCTGCGGCTGCTCTGGTACACCGAAGGCAAGGGGGATCAGGACATCGGGGTGGTCGAGACCGTGCCGTTCGCCGATCCGGAGATGGAGGAGATCCGGCCGTTCCACGTCTGCCTGCCCAAGGGTCCCTTCAGCTTCTCGGGTCGGCTGATCTCGCTGGCCTGGGCGTTGGAAGCCGTGGCCGAGCCTGGAGGGAGGGCGGAGCGGCTTGCGCTCACCGTCTCACCCACGCGGCGGGAGATCCTGCTCCCTTCGGGGGTTGCCGTTGCGGGCGCGGGATAACCCCTTCGCCGTTCAGCGGGTCCTGGCGATCCGCTACCGTCTCGCCGGCGTCACCTGGGAGGAGCTGCTGGATCGTCTCGCCGCCCTTCGCTTTCGCGCCGCGATCGTGGGGCCGCACGGCCATGGCAAGACCACGCTGCTGGAGGATCTGGGGGAGCGGCTGGGGCCGCGGGGGTTCCGGGTGCGGACGGCGACCCTCCGCGCCGGGGAGCGGCGGCTCGGCCCCGGCCGCGCGGCGGCGCTCTTCCGCGATCCCGGCCCCACCGATCTCCTGCTGGTGGACGGCGCCGAGCAGCTCGACCGCCTCGCCTGGTGGGACCTGCGCCGGCGGAGCCGTGCCGCCGCGGGGCTGATCGTGACCGCCCACCGTCCCGGGCTGCTGCCGACCCTCTACGAGTGCGCGACGACGCCGGAGCTGCTGGCGGGGATCGTCGCGGATCTTGGCGATGCGGTGGAAGAGGGGAGCGAGGAGCTGTTCGCGCGCCACGGCGGCGATCTGCGGCAAGCCCTGCGGGAGCTCTACGACCGGCGCGCCGGCCTCATTTCGTCGCCTGCTGCCAGACGAGAATCGCCGTCACCCCCAGCCCGATGACGATCACCGCCGCCCGCGCCTTCCGCTTGCCGATCCGCTGGGCGAAGCGGGCGCCGGCGTAGCCTCCGAGGGTCGCGCCGGCCACGATCACCAGCGCCGCCGGCCAGACCACCGCCCCCTTGTAGATGAAATACCCCGCCGCGATCGTGTTGATGCACAGGTTGAAGAAGTTCTTGACCCCGTTCGCCGCGTGGATGTTCGAGAGACCCAGGAAGCCGAGCAGGGCGAGCATCAGGATGCCGATCCCGGCGCCGAAGTAGCCGCCGTAGACGGCGACGCCGAACTGCAGGAGCGAGGCGAGCGCCAGGCGCCCGCGCGGCAGCTCCGCCGGATCGTTCACCGTCCGCGGGGCCCGGCGCGACAGGTAGCCCTGGAGCATGAACAGGGCGGTGGCGAAGAGGATCAGCAGGGGGGCCAGGAAGGCGAACACCTTCTCCGGCGTGCGCAGCAGCAGGACCGAGCCGATCGTGCCGCCGGCGAGGCTGGGCAGGAACAGCGTCTTCAGCCACCCCTGGTTCTGCCGCACCTCGTCCCGGAAGCCGTAGAGGCTGGCCACGGCGGCGGGGAGCAGCGCCACCGTCGAGGTCGCGCTGGCGGTGATGGCCGGGAGGCCGAGGAAGATCAGCGACGGGAAGGTGAGGATCGTGCCGCCGCCGGCCATCGCGTTCATCACCCCCGCGCCGAAAGCGGCGGCGACCAGGATCAGGATCTGGAGCGGCGTCACGGGGCGGGGCGGCCGGGTTCAGTTGGGGCCGGTGCCGACGGCGGTGCTCACGGCGGTGCCCACGGCACCCACGGACCCGATGTTCTGGACCGCGACGTTGAGGGCTTCGACCACTCGCGCGTCATAGGGGTGATCCTTGACGATCTGGGCGAAGTAGACGGCCGCCTGGCGATAGTCCCGCTTCTCGAAGTAGGTCCAGGCGAGTCCCGGGATGGCCGTGTTGATGCCGACCCCCGGATAGCGCCGGGAGGTCTCCTGCCAGACCGCGATGGCAGCGCCGGTCTGCCCCTGGGCCTTGAGGCTCCAGGCGAGACCGTTGAGCGACCGCATGTGATCCTCGCGAAGGCGAAGGGCGCGCTCGAAGTAGATCTGGGCCTCTCCGGGCCGATCCAGGGCGAGGAGGGAGGTGCCCATGCCGCTCAGCGCGTTGACGTCGGAGGGGATCTCGTCGAGGGCCCGTCCGAAGGCGACAGAGGCATTGCCGTAGCGCTTCTGCTGGGCCAGGCTCCATCCCAGCTCAGCCCAGGAGGAGCGGCCGGCGGGGTCGGGCTCGAGCAGCGAGCGGAGGCTGGGCTCCAGACGCCCGGTCCGGGCGGCGAGCGCCATGCGGCCCACGATCTCGTCCTTGCCCCCCGTCTCGAGCAGAGGCGCCAGGCGGATCTGAGCGTCGTGGAACTTCCCCTGGAGCAGATAGAGACGGGCGAGTTGCTGGTCCTGCCCTCCGCGCCGCCAGATCTCCTCGGCCTTGCGCTGGTTCCCCTGGCGGAGATAGAGGTTGCCCAGCCCATGAAGGGCGCGCTTGTTATCCGGGTCGAGGGCGAGGGCGCGCTGGAACGTCCTCTCGGCCAGTGTGGACTGGAAGCCGCGCATCTGGGCGGTGGCTAGGCTGGTCCAGGCGTCCGCGTACCGGGGAGCGACCTGGACCGCGAGCTGAAAGCGGGCCAGGGCCTCGCCGTCCCGGTCCTCGCCGAGGAGATCCTGCCCTTGAGCAACCAGCAGGCGGGCCTGCTCCCGGTTCTGGAAGGCTTGGGGCATTCCAGAGAGCTTGCCCAGCAGAGTGGGGCGCCAGAGGAACGGGAGCACGGTCGCCAGCCCCAGCAGGAGGGCGAAACCCCAGACCAGCCGCCGGCGCGGGAGGAGCCGCCCCTCAGGGGGGGAGGCAACCACCAGGGGGTCGGCGCCGGTCAGGAAGCGGTCGAGCCGCTCGGCCTCGACCGCGCTCCGGGGGCCGTCGCCCTGAAAGATCTTGAATCGCTTCGGCCTGTCCAGGTCGTTTCCGTTCATGATCACCATCCTGAGTCGAGCATGGGCTCCGCAGCAGGTGCGCTTCTCCTCTTACGCAAGAGTGAGACCAAGGGTTCAGCGCGTTCCCGGGCTCTCCGCAGCCGGGGGAGCCTGCAGCTTCCCGAGCGTGCTCTGGAGGAGTGCCGCCGCCTCCGGGTCGAAAGGGTTCTTCAGCATGGAGCTGGCGAGATAGAAGTTGGCCCGGGGGTAGTCGCCGCGATCATAGTAGACCGTGCCGAGCCCCTTGAGGCAGTCCGGGACCTCCATCTGGTCGACCCGGGGGAGCTCGTCGACCACTTGGTGCCAGAGCGCCAGGGCCGACTCTGTCTGCCCCTGGGCCTTGCGGCTCCAGGCGAGGCCGTTCAGGGCGCTGTAGCTGGTGGGCCAGGTCGCGAGCGCCTGCTCGAAGGCCGACTGCGCCTCCCGCGGGGTGCCGATCCGCAGCAGGCACCACCCCCGGCCGATGAGGGCCGAGCCGTCGCGCGGATCGCGGCTGATCGCCTGGCTGAAGGTGGCCGACGCCTCCTCGTACCGGCGCTGGTAGAACAGGCGCCAGCCCTGGGCGGTGTCGGCGTTGCGGCTCGCCACGAAGTCGGGCGCCAGCTTGCGCCGCAGCTCCGGAGTGACGCGGCCGAGGCGCACGGCCTCGCTCATGATCCGGATATAGCGGTCGTCCGGAATCCTGCGGGCCAGTTGCTGGACGAGGGGAGCGGCTTCGCGCATCCGGTTCTCGAGCAGGAGCAGCCGGACGAGGCCGCGCTGGGCGTCGGAGCCGGCCTGCCGCCAGTACCTCTCGGCCTGCTTCCAGTCGCCGGTGTAGAAGTTGAAGTCCCCCAGCATGTGGAACGCCCGGCTGTATCCGGGGCTGATCTCCAGACACTTACGCGCGGCCTTCTCGGCCTCGACCGTCTGGCCGCCGTAGAACAGGGCGAGCGCCAGGGCGTCCCAGCCGTCTGCCAGCCCGGGCGCCAGCGCGGTGGCCAGCCGGGCGTGGCTCAACGCCCGTTCGATCTGCTTCCCCTTGTAGAGCTGCAGACTCTGGTTGGCGAGGACCCGCGCCAGCTCCTCCGCGGAGCCGCCGTGGCTGAGCACGGAAAGAGGCGTCGACTTCCAGGCGGGCAGGGACATCAGCATGCCGACGCCGCCGAGGACGAGGCCGAGGATCAGGGCACCCGCGAGGAGGAAGATCCGCCGCCGCCGCTGCTCGTCCTCGCGCAGGGACTGCAGCAGGCCGGGGTCGGCAAGGTCGCCCAGGAAATTATCCAGGCGTTCCGATTCTGTCTTCCGCTTGCCAGCGCTCTCCGGAGGGCGCCTGAAGTTCCTGAAATTGACCACGAAGTGCCGTTAATCCACCGATCCTGGACGAGCAGAAGCGCTCATCCCTTGTACGTATGAGTGGACTAAATGTTATATCGAACTTCGAGAAGGAAAGAAACACCGAGGGGGCTGGGGGAGCCCCCTTTCGGTCCAGCCGGGAGATCAGATCGCCTTGATCAGGCGCGCCGCGGCTTCGGTCTTTTCCCGCTCGCTGAAGACTTCGTCGGCCTCGCCGCTGGTCTCCAGGATCACCTGCCGCAGCGAGTCGATGATTTTGTCGAGCCGCGAGCGGACGGTGGGGTAGGACACTCCCGCCTGCTCGGCAATCGCTTTCAGATTGCCGCTGGCGAGTACGAACATCTCGATAAAGCGCTGGTGCTCCACGGGGAGCCGGGCGAGCCGCGGGGCCGGGAAGTCAGCCTCGACGGAGACCTCGCACGAGGGGCAGGTCATGCGTGTAACCTGCATGGCCCGCTCGCAATAGGGACAATGATTGGTAATAGGTTCGGGGTGCATGTTTTTAGTCTTTTAGTTCCTGGAAATGGTATCGCCGTCCTCCGGCGGAGTCAATATCGTCCTCCCGCGAGGACTCAACCACCGAGCAGCCCCACCACCCGTCCGTCCACCAGATCCATGCGGACGGCCTGCGGGGAGGCGGGGAGGCCGGGCATGCGGATGATATCGCCGAGCAGGGGAACCACATAGCCGGCCCCGGCGGCGAGGATGAAGTTGCGCACCGTCACCTCGAAGTCCTTCGGCCGGCCGGCGAGCCTGGCGTTGTCCGAGAGCGAGCTCTGGGTCTTCGCCACGCAGAGGGGGAGCCCCTCGTAGCCGAGCTTCTGGATCAGCTTCAGGTCGCGCTCGGCGGCGGGAGTGAACGCCACGTCCCGGGCGCCGTACATGGCCTGGGCGATCTTCCGGATCTTGGTCTTGATCGGCTCGTCCAGGGTGTAGAGCGGGGTGAACGGCTGCGTTCCTCCGTTCGCCGCGTCGATCACGGCGCGGGCGAGCTCGGTCGCCCCCTCGCCGCCGCGGGCGAAGTGGTCCGCCATGGCGAAGGGCACTCCCAGCTCCTCGCAGGCCCGGCGCACCCGCTCGATCTCCTCTTCGGAGTCGGTGCCGAAGCGGTTGAGAGCGACGACCGGGGTCTTGCCGAAGGTCTTGACGCTCTCGATGTGCTTGCGTAGGTTGTCGAGCCCCCGCTCCACGGCCTCCGCGTCCGGCGCCGCGAGCTGCTCCTTGGCCACCCCGCCGTGGCGCTTGAGGGCGCGCACGGTGGCCACCAGCACCACGGCGGCCGGATCGAGCCCCGCCGTCCGGCACTTGATGTCGAAGAACTTCTCGCCGCCGAGGTCGAAGGCGAAGCCGGCCTCGGTCACCACCCAGTCGGCGTGGGCGAGGGCCATCTTGGTGGCGATCACCGAGTTGCAGCCGTGGGCGATGTTGGCGAACGGCCCGCCGTGGATGATGGCCGGCACCCCCTCGATCGTCTGCACCAGGTTGGGCAGCAGGGCGTCCTTGAGCAGCACCATCATCGCGCCCACCGCCTGCAGGTCGGCGGCGGTCACCGGCTCGCCCTGCAGCGAGAGGCCCACCACCAGCCGTCCCAGGCGGGCCCGCAGGTCATCCGCGTCCTCCGACAGGCAGAGCACCGCCATCACCTCCGAAGCCGCCGTGATGTCGAACCCGGTCTCCCGCGGCACCCCTTCCGCCGGTCCGCCGAGACCCACCACGAGGTGGCGCAGGGCGCGGTCGTTGACGTCCAGCACCCGCCGCCACCAGACCCGCCGCACGTCGATCCCCAGGGCATTGCCCTGGTGGAGGTGGTTGTCGATCATGCTGGCAAGCAGGTTGTGAGCGGCGGTGATGGCGTGGAAGTCGCCGGTGAAGTGGAGGTTGATGTCCTCCACGGGAACCACGATCGAGCGCCCGCCGCCGGTGGCACCTCCCTTCATGCCGAACGTGGGGCCGAGCGAGGGCTCGCGCAGCGCGAGGCATGCCCGCTCGCCGAGCCGGGCCATCCCCTGGGCGAGTCCGATCGAGGTGGTCGTCTTCCCCTCGCCGGCGTCCGTCGGGGTGAGGGCCGAGACCAGGATCAGCTTGCCGGGCGGCCGCCCGGAGTCGCGGGCCGCGAGGCGGATCTTGGCCTTGTCATCGCCATAGGGCACGAGGTTCTGCGGGGCGATCCCGAGGTCGCGGGCAACCTCGGCAATGGGGCGCGGGGAGGTAGGGCTCAAAGGGTTTCTCCTCTGGAAGGTCCGGCCGCAGAGGGTAGCACGTCAACTTTACCAGACGCCCGGTGTCTCCTCCGGAAGACGGTTTTGGAGGATTTTCACCCTTCTCTCCTCGGAGAGGGGGGCTGGCGTATCTTTTGCCCTTTTCTCGCGTAAGAAGAAGTGATGAGGCGCACTGATGAGGGTAATGAGGCTTCCCGGGCGTTGTAACGAAAGACGGCGGCGGATCGCCAATCACCGGTAGATCCGGCCGAGTCGGAAAGGAACACACCATGTCCCGAGATTTCATGAAGATGGTCGCCCTGTCCCTGACGTCGCTCCTGCTGCTCGTCGCGGCGGCGCTGGTGAGCTCGGGCGGGCTGTGATCGCCGCCGGCGACCCGTCGCGCAGACGATCCGTCACTCGGCGCCGTATAAGCTAGGTGAGTGGAGTTGATCAATATCTCAGGAAGCTGTTTACGACATAAGCCTTGGAGGCGAGTCCGCCGCCACTCCCTCCCGGTTCTTCTCCTGGCGGTCCTCTCACACGCCGCGCCGGCGCTAGCCGCCGGCCGGCCCTCCCTCTCCAACCCGCGAAACGTCAGCCTGGAGTTGCCCGGCGCGCCGGCCGCCGTGATCTCCGCCGACATCGACGGCGATGGCCGCCGCGATCTCGTCGTGGTGGTCGCCTACAACCAGTGGGACGAGATCGCCATCACCGAGAGCAGCACCATGGACAACGTCCAGGGGCTGGTGGACGTGATGACCATCGTGCCGGCGGTGATCGACCGCCGGGAGGCGCGCGTCTACCGCGCCCTGCCTGCCGGCGGCTACGCGCTTCCGCTGGCGCTGGCGCTACCGCTCTCGGTGCTGTCGCTGGAGGCGGGTCCGCCGGGGGCGCCCGTGGTCGCCCTCACCGACGAGGGGGCGAGCGTGCTGCGCCTCGATGGATCGGCAGGTGCGCCGGGCACTCTGCGGCTGGAGCCGTGGATCGCCGATCCGCCGGTGATGGCCGGCACCGGCAATTTCCTCGGCGATCTCGGCCTGATGAAGGACGTCAACGGCGACCGCCTCCCCGACCTCATCCTGCCGGCGCGCGAGGGGCTCGCCGTCTATCTTGGCCGGCCGGAGGGGAAGGGGCTGGCGCGCAACGCCGCCTCGCGTCTGCCCGTGCCGGGGGAGGCCTTTCGCTCGGCGGACGACCTCGAGCACCGCTATCCGCTGCCGCAGGTCCAGGACGTCACTGGCGACGGCCGGCCGGACCTGATCTTCCGCGACCCGGTGAAGCGCTGGCGCTCGGTCTGGGTGGCGCGCAACGCCGGCCAGGGGCGCTTTCAGGCGGCGACCGAGGTCGTCCTCGGCACCGGCGATCCCAAAGCGCCGAATCCGGTCTGGATGGGGGATCTCGAGGGGGACGGCCGGGCCGAGGTGGTCTTCCGCCAGAGCCTGGACGACCCCAAGCGCGGCGGCATCCGCAAGGAGATGGCGAAAGTCCGCGAGCCGCACGGCCGGCTGACCTTCCGCCGGCTCTCCAAGGACCTCGCGCCGGAGAAGGCCGCCTACCGCACCTTCGACATCACCGGCTGGGGTCTGGAGGGGATCGAGGCCGAGGACACCGAGATCGAGCTGCCGGGCGGTTTCCAGGACATCAACGGCGACGGCCGGCCGGACCTCGTCACCGTCACCATGGACCTCGGCGTGACCAAGCTGCTGGGGAGCCTCGCCACCAAGCGCCTCAACGTCGGGCTCGACTTCCACGTCTGGTGCCAGGAGAAGGGGGGCGCCTTCCGCGCGATCAAGGGGCTCGACCTCTCCGGTACCTTCCGCTTCGATCTCAACAACCTGCGGGTGAGTCAGCTCTCCCTCTTCTCGGGGGACTACGACGGCGACGGCCGCGCCGACTTCGTCCAGATCGGCCGCGGCAAACGGGTGACGATCCACCGCGGCCGGCCGGACTGCTCCTTCCCGGCCAACCCCGACATGGCCTTCGATCTCCGCGAGGAGCCGCGCGACCTCTCCCTCGTCCGCATCCGCGACCTCGACGGCGACGGCCGCTCGGACCTCTTCATCATCAATCCCCAACGGGCGCCGGAGGAGGGATTCGTGCCGCCGGTGCGGCTGGATCTTTATTTGAGTGGGGGAGGGAGATGAGGGGGATTTCAGTGAATCGGGGAGGCTCACGCTTCGAGGCCTCACCCCCGGCCCCTCTCCACGAAGTGGAGAGGGGGGGCTCATGGCACAGCGTTTGGGGTTCGTCCCCCCTCTCCACTTCGTGGAGAGGGGCCGGGGGTGAGGCCTCGAGGCGCAGGACGCTCCAAATACCGGCAGCCTTTGTAGCCCTCTTTCTATTCTTCCTTTTCCTCTCTCTTCCCCTATCCGCCCAGCCCAACATGCGCACCGCCCGCGCCGGGGCCTTCGAGGCCGCCACCGTCTCCCTGCCGGGCTTCCTGGTGGAGGCCGCCGGCGTGACCGGCCCCGGCGGGCGGCCGGGAGTCGCCCTCCTGATTTCCGGCCAGAAGGGCCGCAAGGGAGCCAAGACGCTGCTGTTTTTCGATCCGCAACGGCGCACCCTGGAAACTCTCGCCGCCCGTCTGCACGAGGAGGTGAACGCCGTCACCGGTTTCGACCTCACGGCCAGCGGTGCCCTGACGCCCATCGCCGGCATGCCGGGGGTGCTGTTTACAGCCGCCGGGGGTGGCCATAAGCTGCTGGAGTCCAAGGCGATCGATCTGCGCTCGGTGACCGGGAGCGGACCGGGCCGGCCGTGGATCCCGGTCGCCCATACGGGCCTGCTCGAGCTGCTGGCCCCCGGACCAGGGGGAGCGCTCGCACGCGGCGCCTCGTTTCCCCTGCCGGTCCGCGCCGAACGGCTGCGCTGGGGTGTGCGCCTGTCGAGTCCGCCTGTGACCCTGCTGCCGGGCGATCCCCCCCTGTTCGTCGCCGGTCCCCAGGCGGAGGGGCGGCGGCGCCTGAAGACGGTTCTGCTGCCGGCCGACGGCTCCGCCCCGTTCGAGTCCTGGTCCCTGCTGCCGGGGGAGGAGCGGCTGGTCACCTTCGACCGCGGCTATCTCCGCCTGGACGGCGCTCCGGCCCTGGCCGCGACGACCTTCGAGAAGATCGGCGTCTTCGCCAAGAAACGCCTGCGCCTCTTCCTGCTGGGCCGCGACCGTTCGCGCAAAGGAAGCGCTCCCAGCCTCGCCATCGAGACCGACTGCCCGCTCTGGTTCCGCCTCGACTCCCTGGCCGCGGATGCTGACGGCGACGGCAGGCAGGACCTCGTCCTCGCCCATCCCGGGGGACTGCGGGGGAAGGAGCTGCTGGTCTCCGCCTACCGGAGCCTGGGGGGAGGGAAGTTCGACAAGGACCCCCGGCGCTGGAAGCTGAACGAGCAGGCCACCGACTGGCTCTACGGCGCGGACCTCACCGGCGACGGCACGCCGGACCTCCTCGCCTACGTCGGCGACCATCTCTTCCTCTACCCGGGGGACCCGAAGGGAGCGCGCCCGCTGGCCGGGCGACCGCTCTGGTCCTTTCCGGTGCCGGGCGCGCCGAAGAAGAATCAACAGGAGAATGACGACGAAGCCCCCGACGGCGAGACCCAGAGGGATCGCGACCTGCGGGTGCTGGAACTGCCGGGAGGCGGCCGGATCGCCCTGGCCCGGGGCGCTCAGAAGGATGGACGGACGGTGCTCACCTTCGTCGAGCGGCGCTGAGGCCACGATCGCCGGCCACGAGGCTCGCCGTCGCCGTTTTTCTCTGCCCGGCCCTCGCTTTCACCCTCCCGACGGCTTTTGAGGCTGGATGGCGTCTCGTTCTGGCTGGATGGCCGCGTTTTTAGCTGGATGGGTGCGTTTTTGCCTGGACGAGTGTCCATCTTTTCTTCCCCGATGGCCATCCTGGAGTTTCGGGCGTCCGGCTTTCTTCCCGAGGCGCCATCTTTCCATCCGCGCCGCCATCTTCGTAAGATGATGGGGCATCCTGAGATTTTCAGCCGCCATCCTCGTTTTGAAACGCCCATCTTTCTTTGCGCGGACTCATCCTGGCAGGATGAACGTCAGGGATTCTTCCGGCGGCGGAAACAGCTCAGGACGTGGTCGTCCACCATACCGGTGGCCTGCATGAAGGCGTAGCAGACGGTGGGGCCCACGAAACCGAAGCCGCGGCGCTTTAGCTCCTTGCTCATCGCCTTGGATTCGGCCGTCTCGGGGGGAACCTCCTTGAGGCTCTTCCAATGGTTGATCTTGGGAGCGCCGCCCACGAACTGCCAGAGGAAGGGAGAGAGGCCGCCGGCCTCCCCGGCGAGCGCCAGGGTAGCCCGGGCGTTCTTGATCGTGGACTCGATCTTGGCGCGGTTGCGGATGATCCCGGCGTCCGCCATCAGCCGCTCCACGTCCTTCTCCCCATAGCGGGCGATCCGCTCCGCATCGAACCCCTCGAACGCCCGGCGATACCCCTCGCGCCGCTTGAGGATGGTGATCCACGACAGCCCCGCCTGCGCCCCCTCCAGAGTCAGCATCTCGAACAGATGGCGGTCGTCCCGCACCGGCCGCCCCCACTCCTCGTCGTGATAAGCGATGTAGAGGGGGTCGGAGGTGGCCCAGCCGCAGCGGGGGAGGTCGGGGTTGGTCATGGGGAGGCGGTATATCACGCCTGGGCGGCCCTCATTGTCATCCTCGGCGGCGCGTGCCTTTTCGAGGTCGGTACGCATGAGGAGCTCATGGAGCGGGGCGGACAGTAGGTCGAGCTATATGGGATTCAGGCTGCGTACCAGTGAGGTCAGGAACGGAAAGTGCATCGTTTTCAAGCTAGCAGGCAAAGCATTGCGCACTAAAAGGAGGATGGCATGCGAGTGAATCATCGGACCTTGGTCAGATTGTTCCTGCTCCTCGCGCTGGCATGGGCGGTAGCCGCACCGGGGGGTGCGGAGCAAAGGCTGCCAATGCACAACCGGATTGCTGAGCCGGTGGTCGGCGCCACTCGGATCGATTGGCTGCCGATCGCCGACTCCGAGACCCTCGCGCTGACCGTTTCAAGCCCCGGGGAATTCTGGATTCACAAGGAATTCGCGGCCGGCCAACCCGCTTCCCTGAGTCTCTCCGAGCACCTGCCAGACGGCAGCTACACCTGGGAGCTGCGGACGACTCCATCCCCAGGCAAGCTGCCACAGAAACCGCTTGTGGTGTCGGGGCACTTTTTCGTCAAGGATGGGAGCTTCGTGGCCGCGCGCAAGAAAGCCCCGGCGGTTCCCCGGCGACCACCTCTGAGCCCCATCACCCCCAAGGACTTCTTCGAAGACGGCAACATGGTAGTGGTGGGCAACGCCTGCATCGGCCAGACATGCACGAACAACGATGACGACTATTCCGCGCTCAAGCTCAAAGCACCGCAACCCAACATCCTGTTTGACGACGACTTCGTCGAAGGTGGCAGTACCCCCCACGACTGGGGTTTGTTCATCAACCCCAGCAGTGCAGCCGAATTCTCCATTGCGGACGTCGAAAACGGTCTGATTCCCTTCACGATCGCCGGCGGAACTCCAACCAACTCCCTCTATATGGCCAGCAACGGTAACCTGGGCCTGGGAACCGCGACGCCAGGTAGCCAGCTCCATCTCTTAAATAGCGCCGATGTGCCCACGGTAATGTGGATCCAGAGTACCAGCTCCGGCGTGAATGGGATCAGCAACTTCCGGGCCCAGTCAGACACTGTGGCCGTCCACTTCCGAGCCCACGGAAGTGGAAGGACGATCAATCACTTCGGAGTGGTCCTGGGCGGATGGTCCGAGGTCGTTCAAGACATCGGCAACGGGCTTCTCATCGGGACATTGAACAATACACCCATCATCATGGGGACAAACAATACCAATCGTCTCCAGATCGATGGCAGCACCGGCACGGTGACCGTCAACGGTAACTTGACCGTGACTGGCACCAAGAACTTCGCCGTGGCGGATCCCGCGGATGCTCGCCAAGCGATCTACTACACCGCGCTCGAGGGTCCCGAGGCCGGTACCTACTTCCGCGGTACGGCCAAGACAAGCAGGGGCGAGGCCGTGATCGAGCTTCCCGACTATTTCGCCCGGCTCACCGAACCGGAGCGCCTGACAGTGCAGTTGACGCCTCTCGGCAGTTGGGGCCAACTCTATGTGGCAGAGAAAACCCCCAGCCGGCTCGTCGTTCGTATGGCTCCGGGGAGCACTGATTTGGAGTTCGACTATTTCGTGCAGGGCGTCCGCAAAGGATATCTGGACTACCAGGTGGAGCGACCGAATACGCTGCCCAAATAGCTCTTCAGGGTCCCTCAGTCCCCTCTCCAACGCGCACTCTTTCACCCGGGGAGAGGGGACCAGGGTGGGTCCTATAGAGAATTCAGGAAGGCAATGAGGTCATTCTTCTGCGCCAAGGTCAGGGCGTTGAAGTTGTTGCGGGCTGCCGCGGCCTGGCCGCCGTGGCGCGCAATGGCCTCGTTGCGGGTGAATGACGCCAAGTCGTGCATCAGACGCGGGCGGACGCGCAAGCCCCACAGCGGCGGAGTTCGCATCCGGTTGCGGGTCGCCGTGCTCCCCTGAACGATGCCGTCGCCCGTCCCGATGTCATGCAGCAGGAAGTCGCTGTAGGGATGGATGATCTTGTCCCCGAGCGCTGCTGGAACAGTGAATGTGCCGCCGTTGATTGAGGTTCCCGGAGGCGCGGTCTGGATCGTCGGGATGTGGCACTCCGCACAGCCGATCGAGCTGAAAAGGTTCTGGCCGGCCGTCACGTCGAACCTGGTGTCGCGCGGCGGGACCTTGAGGGATCGCATGAAATTGACAAAGGCATCGATATCCGTACCAAACTGACCGCCCGTATCCTCTGGATCCGCCACCGTATCGAACGCCGCGACGGAGCTCCCGTTCGAGGTGTTTTCGGTCGGCTGGAGCGGGCTGGTGATCCCCATCTCATTCAGGTAGGCGTCCGCTGCGAAGGAGACCAGGCTGGCATGCTGATCCTTCCAGCCGAACCGGCCGATCCGTGTCTGGCCTGGAGCCTCCAAGACTGGAACATTCACGATCGTCCCCCGCACCGTCGCCGACTGACCCGTCTGAATGCTGGTGAGCGTGGTGTCAGAAATCGCCTCGACGAAGCCGAGGCCCAGCAAGGTCAGCGCGCTGCGGGTTGCCCTCACGGTGTCCTCGCCGGCGACCCGCTCCTGAATGTCCGGATGGATCGCGCGGTCGTTGATCAGAGAGCCGCCGGGCCGGTCGAAGAAATTCCCGAAAGCGTCGGTCCGTCCCACCCGTAGCTCGGTGACCTGGGTCGATGACCCGCTCACCGGGTTCTGGTGGCACTCCCGGCAGGCCTGGGCGTTGTAGACCGGGCCCAGCCCGTTGCCGATCAGCTCGAAGTCATCAAAGATCTCCTTGTCGGCTTCGAACTGCGTTTGCGAGGTGAAGCCGTTGGTCATGTCGTCGAAACCGGCAGGGGCTTCCATGACGACGCCATACACCAGTGGCGCCGCCAGAAGAAAGAGAAGGAATCCCGCGAGGATAATCAGACGCCTGGTGGACGCTTTTTTCTGCCACATCCTCATAATCCAGTCCTCCGACGGAAGTAGGACCGGTGCCTATCGCACGAGCCGAGTGCCCATGGGGAAGCCCCGGTCCCGGATTGACCTTTGATCGGGTCCAGCATCACCCGTCCGCCGGAACGCCCAGGCGCTCCGCCAAGAGGCAGAGATCCGACGGATCAGGCTTGAGAAAGGTAGACTGCGCCGCCGAAGACCTCGCGGAAGCGGTCGAGCTCCAGGGGCGAGACGGGCGAGCATCTCCTCGATGCTCGAATAGGGATGTGTGGTCCAGGCAGACCTGCCGTTTTCGCGACCACCTGCTCCAACGCGAGCGACGGCAGACCGTGCCTTGCAAGAGGTCGTCCCCGTTCTTAGAGGATCCCGTGAATGTTTGTACGAGAGGACGCGCGGTGTCGAAACCGCGTCCTGAATTTTAGCAAAAGGCGTGCCCGGAGCGGCTTTCCACTCACCGGTGCCGGAAAAAGCCACTTCACAAGGCAGGCCCCCCGTCCTCTCCACTCACCGGAAACCACCGCACACACTCCCCCGGCACCTCGACGCACCGTCCATCCCGGAGCAGCGTCCACGGCCCGGGGCTTTCCGGGGCGGCGAGGAGGCGGATGGGGCGCTGCCCAGTTCCGTTCAGCTCCTCAAGACGGAAGGCCCAGGGGCCGGAATTCAGGTGGAGGGCGCCGCGGATCCGGAAGACGGCCTCTCCGATCTCCAGACGGTCGCCTGGGCGGAGGTCTTCCGGGTGCAGCGCCCGCCGCGGCAGGACGATGCGCGACTGGCCGAGGAGGCGGCGGAGCCGCCTCCAGAGCCTTCTCATCACGGCTCTCCCGTCGGCGCGGGAGGTTCCTTGAGCTGGGCCAGCCGCTCCTCGACGGCGTCCGCTACCGCGTCGGCCTCGAAGCGGCGGCGGAGGTTCTCGCCGGAGAGCTCGTCGTCGATCCTCTGATAGTTGCGCTCGGTGGCGGCGTCCTCCTCGATGCGGGCGCTGATGCGGTCGAACTCGCCGTGGAAGTTGAGGGAACCGGCGGTCGACAGGACGTCGCCGATCGCCCGCCGGGCCTCGAGCTGCCGCATCTGCGCCTGCACGAGCTGGAGACGGCTCCGCGCCTGCTCGACCCGCTCCTGCATGCGGACCACGGACTGGCGGACGTCCACGGTCTCCGCGGACTGCTTTTCGAGATGCTGGCCGAGCTTCTCGCGCTGGCGCTCGGCCTTCTCGACGCGGCGGAGCGCCTCGCGGGCGCCGGCCTCGTCCCCCTTGCCGAGGGCGCGCTCGGCGGCCCGCTGCCACTCGCCGGCGTCCTGGGCGTGGAAGGCGATCTGCGCCCGCAGACGGTCCTCGTTGGCCATTGCCCGCGCCACGGCCCGCTTGGCCGCGTCGAGCTCCTCCTCCATGTCCTGGACGAGCTGAAGGAGGCTCCGCTCGGGGTCCTCCAGGGCGTCCAGAACGGCGTTGATGCGCCCTTTCACCAACAGGTTGAAGCGATGCAGGATATTCATGATTCAAATTCCTTTCTGAAATCGAATGGGAAGGATTTTCAGCTCCAGGCCCGGAGCTCGCGGCCGAAGAGGCGGATCTGCTGGAGCACGCCTTCCCGCTGGTGCTCCAGCCACGCCGCGACCGCCATCAGGGCGAGGCCGAAGACGAGGCCGAGCACCCAGAGGACGGTGGGCGCCGTGGTGCCGATGCGGAAGACGACGAAGCCGAGGTCGGTCAGCAGGGCCGCGGTGGAGACGGTCAGCAGGGAGCGGCTGCGCAAGGTGAACGAGGCGGCGCCGAAACCTACTGCGCAGAGCAGCAGGGCGGCGAGCCACCCCCAGGAGATCTCGCCGGACAGGGCGACGATCGGCGTGGCATAGACGAAGGAAGCGCCGGCGGCGGCCAGATGGCGGCTCCAGACGGGGCCGAGCTCCGTCCGCAGCAACCAGGCGAGGGACAGCAGGGCAAAGCCCGGAGCCAGGAAGTAAAATTCCAGTCCGAGCTGGCTCGCCGCCATCACCTTGAGCAGGGCGAGCCCCAGGAATGCGGCCGAGGCGGCGGAGGGGAAGATCCGCTTCGGCTCCCGCGCGGCCACGATCGTGTAGAAAAGGCTGACCAGGAAGGTGACGAGCGTCGGAGCCCAGACCGTCCCCATCGCTGGAATCCTCAGCAGGGAGAGGAAACCCGCTGCCAGCGGCAGCGCGAGGCCGAGACGGTGGCAGGAGACGGAGAAGGCCGCGCCGCGCTCCGTGCGGGAGAGCAGCGCTCCCAGGGCGTACTCGGCCGTCCCCACGCCCAGGAGGAACCAGGGCGTCAGGCCGCTCCCCAAATGGAGCCAGCCGGCGGTGAAGGCGTGGAGCAGCCCCAGACCGGCCCAGGTCTGCGCCGCCCAGCCGTTCCCGCCCGTGCGGTCGCGGAGGCCGTCGAGGGTGAAGACCGCCGCCCAGCCGGCGGCCACAGCGATCAGCGTCACATTGGCCCAGGGAGCGAACTGGGGTTTGAGGAGGAACGCCACCAGATAGCCCCAGGCGGTGACCATCGCGATGGTGATGGCCCAGGGGTTCAGGGTGCGCCGACGGCCAAGCGCCTCGAGCAGGAGGCCGCGCCAGAGCAGCCCGAAGATCCCGACCCAGGGGAGCAGGACGAAGGGGTCATCGAGGATCGCCATCGGCAGGTCCCGCCGAGGATGGCCGGCGGCGGCGAGGAGGACGGCGAATTGGAGCAGCGGCAGCAGGCTCAGCCGCGCGGGGAAGGCGAGGCGCGGCGCCCAGCCATCGATTCCGATCCGGGAGAGGAACAGGAGGCCCACCATCACCAGCGCCAGGATCAGCGCGTCCCATCCGGTCAGCAGCAGGCAGGCCGCGCCGGAAAGGGCGAGCCAGATACCGGTCAGCCGGCGGAGCGAGAGGGTGACGAAGGCCCCCAGTTCCTCGGCCTCCATGCCGCGGCGCCGGGCCAGCCAGCGGCCGGGAGCGCGCCGCGACGCCAGGATCAGCGCTCCGAATTCCACCCCGGCGACGGCGAGGGCCGCGATCAGCGCCGCGCTCCGCGACGGCAGCAGCCAGTTGTCGAGGAAGAGCTGAGCCGGCAGCCAGGCCACGATCAGGGCCAGCCCGAGCTCGATCCGCTCGCTCTCAGGTCTCGCCAGGCCGCTCCACAGCAGGCCGATCCCCGCCAGCAGCATCAGGCCCAGGGAGATGGCGAGCAGCAGAGCCGCGTCCGCGGAGGCGCTGGTGAGAGCGGCGGCCGTGATCCAGAGCCAGAGGAGGGCGGTCAGGATGCCGTGCGCCTGACGGAGCTTTTCCGGGACCTGCCGTCTCAGCGCGCCGAGGCCGATCAGGAAGACCAGGAATCCGAACAGGCCCCAGGTCCCGAAATCCGGACGGAAGCCGAGGAGAGCCGTGAGCGTCCGCTGGACCGTCTGGACGAGCTCAGGCCAGAGGGCCGGGGAGAAGAGATAGGCGACGAACGCCGCCGCCACGCCCGCGACGTGGGCCACGGCCTGGCCATGGCGGAGGCCCCAGCGCAGGAAGAGGAAAGCGGCGGCGAGAGCTACCAGCGACAGGCAGCGGCCGGTCGGATCGAGGAATGTAAGGGGGAGGGAGACCGCGATGCAGGAGAAGCCGAGAGCGAGCAGCGCCACGGACCGCGTCGGCCAGCGTACGGGGGCTCCCCCCAGCGAGGTGGCGAGCGCCTGGTAATACTCCTCGCCCGTGCCGGCGAGGACCAGCCCCAGCACGGCGAGCGGCAGGGCCAGGAAGGCCGAGCGGAGGTCCAGCAGGCTCAGCGCGCCGGCGTAGAGCACGCCGAGGAGCAGGAACGGCACCAAATGGACCGGACGGTCGACGCCGTCCCGCCTGTCCCGATGGAAGAAGAAGCGGTTGATGTGGCGGCTGCCGAGGTGGAAGACGGCGCCCAGAATCACGGTGGCCAGCCCGTAGAGGCCCGCGGGGCTCCAGGGCCACCGGCTCCCGAGCCACGGCAGGATCGCCTGGGCCGCCAGCAGGGTACCGAGGGCGGCGGGGTAGAGCGTCCCGGGATAGCGGAACACGCTGCGCAGCACGCTCACCGCCGCGCCCAGGAGAGCGGCCATGCCGGCGCCGAACGCCAGCCAGCCGCCGGGGGTATCGAGCAGCTTCAGGTAGACCGCGCCCCAGGCCATCACTGGAACGAGGCCGGTGAACAGGAAGAGCAGCGCCGAGCCGGCCGCGGGCAGGCACAGCCGGTGGCGGGTGATATTGCCGAGGCCGAAGATCGCCAGCGCGCCGGCGACCAGGATCAGGAACTGAAGCGGCACCGGAATCGCGTCCCACCGCGCCTGCACCAGGCGGAAGACGGATACGCCGGTGACGGTGGAGCCCGCCAGCAGCAGCCAGCGGATGCCGGAGATGGAGCGCAGGCCGTTGGAATCAGATGGGGATGACGTCGTCTCGTTCATTGGATTTCCCTCCTTGGGTTCGGACCAGGGAAGGGCAAGGCGGGTGCCGGGTGGGTGGCGAGGCGTAAGTTGTTGAAGGGATGGAGATTGATCGGGGATGGCTGGGATTGGTGCAGTGTGTGGACTGCGGGGTTGGCGGGGGTGGTGCAGTGCGGGGACTGCACCGTTTCCTTGGAGGCGGCGTTGGCCCCTCGTCACCCCGGCCCTCTTCTCCCCTCGCACTCCCCCCCGACCGGGAGAAGAGGGAGTAGTTAGCTCGAAGTTAGCTCGAAGAGGATTCCCCCTCTCCCGGTCGGGGGGAGTGCGGTGGGAGAGGGGGCCAGGGGGGTGAGGATTCGGGGTGGGGGACGCCGAGCAGTCCGGCCAGCGGATCGGAGTAGACTCAGGGGCAACCCCGTGCGAGACCTCCTCCTCTTCGCCCACCTGCTGCTCTTCGTGACCGGCGCGCTGCTCTACGGCTTTCTGGCCCGCGAGCTGTTCCGGCACCGGCGCGTTCTTCCCGGGCTGCCGATGCGGCTGACGGTGATCTGCCTCACGGTTTGGTATGGCGGCTGCCTGGTGGATCAGGTGGGGAGGATGCTCGCCACGTCGCCGGAGATGTTCGGACGGGCGGCGACGGCCCTCGACCTCCTGCGCGGCGTCGCCTGGCTCGCCAGCTTCCCGCTCCTCACGCACGGCCTCTGGCGCCTGCTGGAGCTGGGAGGGGAAGGGCGCCGGCCGAGCCTCCTCTGGCTGGTGCCCGGCTATGCCACGCTGCCGCTGTTCGCGCCGGCGGCGTCGCGGGCCTGGCGCGAGGGCTCGTTCCTGCTGGCCGAAGTGGGGAGGTCCGTCTACCCCCTGATCGTGCTCCATGTGGCGGTCGCCTCCGTGGCCAGCGCGTGGATGGTCCTGCGCTGGCTGCGGATCGCCCGCGAGCCCCGTCTCGAGCAGTTCCTGCGCTGGCTGCTGGCCGGATTGGGGATCACGCTGGCGCTGATCGCCGCCGGCGGCCTGCTCCGGCCGGCCGAACGCGGAAGCGAGGGGGGATGGGCCGAGGCGCTCTGGCAGTTCGCGGTCGAGTCCTCCGGGCTGGTGCTCGGCCTGACGTTCCTCTACTTCGTCCAGCGCTACAACCTGCTACGGCTCTCGATGTCCTTCCGCAGCCTGCGCCGCTTCCTCGGCCTCCTCGCCCTGGTCGGGCTGGTGATGCTGGTCGGCGCGGCCATGGGCGCCGGGGGCACGGCGGAGTTCCGGCGCATCGTGGCGTGGGGGATCCTGGCGGCGCTCCTCGCCGCCGCCGTCTATACGCCGGTCCAGCAGGCCGCGCTGCGCCGCTTCGCCTGGCTGCGCCGCCTGCTGGGGGTGAGCATCACGGCCGAGGAGCTGGAGCGGCTCACCCGCCAGCTCCAGTCCTTCGATCTCGACGAGGACCGGATGGGCGAGCTGACCGCCCGCGAGATCGGGCAGTGGCTCGCCACCCGGGCGCGCTTCCTGCCGTCGGTAGAAGAGCTGACCGTGCTCTGGGAGCACTTCGCCGAGCCCCAGGCCCACGCCTTCAACCGGCTCGACGCACCGACGCCCCGCCTCGCCGCCCTCCTGCAGCGGGCCGACTTACAGGCCGCCTTCCCGCTGCGGGTGGGGGGCGAGCTGACCAGCGTGCTGGTGGTGGAGATCAGCCCCGCCGCCGGCGGCTATCAGGAGGGGGACATGGAGACAGTGCAGATCGTGCTCCGCCAGCTCGCCTCCGCGCTGGAGGTCCGGCGTCTCCTGGAGGCGCGCCTCGCCACCGAGCGCCGGCTGGCCGAGCGCGAGCGCCTGAGCCTCCTCGGCATGGTCGCCGCCTCGCTCGCCCACGAGCTCAAGAACCCGCTCTCGGGGATGAAGGCGCTGGCGCAGACGGTGCGCGAGGAGCTGGCGGCCGTGGACCCGGCGAGCGAGCAGGCGCGGGATCTGGGGATGATCGTCGAGCAGATCGATCGCCTGCACGGGGTCTCCCGCGAGATTCTCGACTTCGCCCGCGCGCCGGAAGCCTCGGGGGTCTCCATGGACAGCGGGGTCGACCTCACCGCCCTCCTGCGCGGGACGCTCTACGTGCTCGGCCACCAGGCGCGGCGGCGCGGGGTCGAGCTGGACGCGGCGGGCGTCGAGGAGGTCGGCGCCGTCGGCGGGACCAGCGCCACCTGGCAGACGGTGCTGCTCAACCTGCTGCTGAACGCCGCGCAGCACGCGCCGGCCGGCTCGACGGTCGGGGTCCGCCTGCGCCGCAACGGCGGCGGGATCGTCTTCGCCACCGAGAACGCCGGCCCCGCGATCCCGCCTGAGATCGCCGGTCGCCTGTTCCAGCCCTTTGTGACCGAGGGGGGTACCGGCCTCGGGCTCGCCCTGGCGGCGCGGCGGGTGCGCGAGCTGGGCGGTACGATCGAGGTGACGAACGAGCCGGGAAAGATCGTGTTCCAGGTCCGCCTGGAGGAGGCCGCGTCTTGAAGAAGCCCCGCATCCTGGTCTGCGACGACGAGCCGGTGGCCCGCCGGGGAGCCGCGCGCGCTCTCGGCTCCGAGTCCTACGACATTCTGGAGTGCATCGACGGCCGGGAGTGCCTGGCCGCCCTGGAGCGCCCCCGGCACGGGGTCGATCTCATCCTCCTCGATCTGCGGATGCCGGGGATGGACGGCATGACCACCCTCGCCCATCTCACCTCCCTGCCCGCGCCGCCGCCGGTGGTGGTGGTGACCGCCGACTCCTCCCTGCGCTCGGCGATCGAGGCGGTGAAGGCCGGAGCCGCGGACTTCCTCGCCAAGCCCTACGAGATCGACGAGCTGCGCTTCGTGGTGACCAAGACCCTGGAGACCGCCCGGCTGCGCACCGAGAACCGGCGGCTGGCCGAGGAGGTGAGGCGCCTCGCCGGCTCTCGCCGGCTGTCGGGCGAGTCGCCGGCGATGCGCGCGGTGATGGACGCCATCGAGCGCGTGGGGCCCGCCGCGGCCGGCGTGCTGATCCGCGGCGAGTCGGGGACCGGCAAGGAACTGGTGGCGCGCCAGATCCACGAGCTGAGCGAGCGGGCGCGGGGGGCCTTCGTGGCGGTGAACTGCGCCGCCATCCCCGACACCCTGGTCGAGAGCGAGCTCTTCGGCCATCGCCGCGGCGCCTTCACCGGCGCCGACCGCGACCGTCCCGGCAAGTTCCGGCAGGCGGACGGCGGCACCCTCTTCCTCGACGAGGTGGGGGACATGGCGCCCGCCGCCCAGGCCAAGCTCCTGCGGGTGCTCCAGGAGGGGATCGTCGAGCCGCTGGGGGGTGGCGATCCGGTGATGGTCGACGTCCGGGTGCTGGCCGCCACCCATCGCGATCTGAAGGCGATGGCCGCCGAGGGGCGGTTCCGGGAGGACCTGCTGTTCCGTCTGCGGGTGGTGGAGATCGAGCTGCCGCCGCTGCGCGACCGTGCCGGCGACGTCCTCCTGCTGGCCCGCCAGTTCCTGGCCGCCTCCTCCCGCGCCGGCCTCTCGCTGGCGCCGGAGACCGAGCGGGCGCTCCTCGCCTACCCCTGGCCGGGCAACGTCCGCGAGCTGGCCAACGCCGTCGAGCGGGCGACGATCTTCTGCCGCGGCTTGGTGATCCAGCCCGAGGATCTCCCGCGGGAGGTGCGCGCCGCCGCCACCCCGGCGGGGGAGGACGATCTCCTGGCCTGGGACCCGGAGGACGATTTCCAGACCGCCAAGCGGAAAGTGGTCGAGCGTTTCGAGCGTGCCGTCCTCGTCGAAGCCCTGCGCGAGCACGGCGGCAACATCTCGCAGGCCGCCCGGCGCCTCGGCCTGCACCGCCAAAACCTCCAGCAGAAGCTGCACGAGTTGGGGATCGCGGCGGAGAGCTTCCGGGGGGAGTGAGGAGATGGGGGAGACGAAAATCCCCCTTCCTTCGTATGCTCCTTGCCATGAGCGATCAACTCCGCGATCCCGAGCTGGATCAGCTCGTCCGCTCGCTGAACCAGCAGAGCTCCGACCGCGAGCCGTCCGCCCTTTTCGAGTCCGAAGCCTCCGAACCCGCGAGCCCCCTCACGCTGCGCACCCCTGCCCAGGCGGAGGTGGGGGAAGGGGAGCCGCTCGACCGCTTTCTCACCGAGCTCATCCAGCAGAAGGCAAGCGATCTGCTGCTGATCGCCGGCCTGCCGCCGATCTTCCGGGTCAACGGCCGGCTGCTGCGGATGGAAGAGCGGGGTCCCCTCGAAGGGGATGAGATCAAGAGGCTGTTCCAGCCCCATCTCGGCGCCAAAGAGCGCCAGGACCTCGAGGAGCACGGCTCGACCGATTTCAGTCTACGCATCGCCCGCGGCCGCGTCCTCGAGGAGGGGATCGGCTCGGCCTGGCGCTTCCGGATCAACGTCCACCGCCAGCGCGGCGAGCCGGCGGCGGCGGTGCGGGCGCTCCCCTCGGACATCCCGACCCTGGCGAGCCTCAACCTGCCGGCGATGCTCGCCGAGCTCGTCAAGCCGAGCCGCGGCCTGGTCCTCGTCTGCGGCCCCACGGGATCGGGGAAGTCTTCCACCCTCGCCGCCCTGGTGGGGGAGATCAACCGCAGCCGCACCAGCCACATCATCACCATCGAGGACCCGATCGAGTACGAGCACCGCTCGATCCGCTCCGCCATCGAGCACATTGAGGTGGGGCGCGATTCCAGCTCCTTCCACGACGCTCTGCGCGCCTCGCTGCGGCAGGACCCGGACGTCATCCTGGTCGGCGAGATGCGCGATCTGGAGACGGTGGCAACCGCCCTGACCGCCGCCGAGACCGGCCACCTGGTGCTCTCGACCCTCCACACCAACGACGCGCAGCAGGCCGTGCACCGGATGGTCGACGTCTTCCCGCCGGCCCAACAGTCGCAGATCCGCCACCAGCTCGCTCTGGCCCTGCACGCGATCGTAGTGCAGACGCTGGTCCCCCGCGCCGACGGCCGGGGGCGGGTCCCCGCGATCGAGCTGCTGCTCGCCAATTACCCCGTGCGGCACCATATTCGTAGCGACAACCTGCAGAAGCTGTACAACGAGATCACCCTCGGCAAGCGGCAGGGGATGATCTCGCTCGAGGAGTCGCTGGCGCTGCTCGTCCGGCAGGCGGCGATCGACGTCGAGGAGGGGCGGATGCGGGCGAGCCACCCCGAGGCGTTCGAGTCGTTCGTCCGCGGCTAGGTGATTTCAGGTATCGTAGGAAGTCCGAAACGATGGAGCGATTGGAGAAGAGGACGGATGCGACCTATCACCGCCAGTGACCTCATGAACCCGGAGGTTCTCACGGTCCGCGACGACATGACCGTACAGGATCTGGCGGCTTACCTGATCGAGAACGAGATCAGCGGCGCGCCCGTAGAGGACCCCCAGGGGCGCCTGGTCGGCGTCGTCTCCCTGGTGGACATCGCCGCCGTCGCCTCGGGCGAGGGGGACCGCCTCTCGCGCGACGGCTCGGCCTTCTTCATCGACGACGAGTGGGGAGAGGGGCCCGACGAGGAAGACGTCGAGGAGCTCCCGATCGTCCAGGACGGCCTGAGCGTCGCGGACATCATGAACCCCAAGATTTACTCGGTGAAAGAGGACGCCACCGTCTCCGAGATCGCCTCGCTGATGCTCAAGGGGCACATCCACCGCCTCCTCGTCACCCGCGAGGACCGGGCGGTCGGCATCATCACCACCTCGGACCTGCTGGGGCTGCTGGTCGGGGAGGATTGAGCCCCCTGGCACCGGCCGTGCATAATCCGCGATCGAAGCTGTTGGACCTTTTTCGATCGAGGATATGACTATGGCGCTCTCGCTCAAGCCGGAGCATTTGAAACGCTATGCGGACATCGCCCGCCTGCTGATCCAGCACGGACGGGCGGACCTGGTCAAGGCGGTCGACGTCGATCTGCCGGACGACGAGATCGTGCAGGAGGCCGTCGGCGGCGACCCGGAGAAGCTCGCCAGCGATCTTGAGGCCATGGGGCCGACCTTCATCAAGCTCGGCCAGCTCCTCTCCACCCGCTCCGACCTCCTGCCCGAGCCCTATCTGACCGCGCTGGCGCGCCTGCAGGACCGCGTCGAGCCGTTCCCCTTCGAGCAGGTGGAGGAGATCGTCTCGACCGAGCTCGGGGTGCGGATCTCCAAGGCGTTCTCGGATTTCGACCCGCGCCCGCTCGCCGCTGCCTCGCTGGGGCAGGTCCACCGGGCGGCGCTGCGCGACGGACGGCCGGTCGCGGTCAAGGTGCAGCGCCCCGGCATCCGGCAGGTGATCCTGGAGGACCTCGACGCCTTCGCCCAGATCGCCGCGATGGTCGACAAGCACACCGAGATCGGCCGGCGCTTCGCCTTCCAGGGCATGCTCGAGGAGTTCCGCAAGACCCTGCTGCGCGAGCTCGACTACCGGCGCGAGGCCCTGAACCTCGTCACCCTCGCCAACAACCTGCGGGAGTACCAGCGGCTGTTCATCCCGCGGCCGGTGGACGATTACACGACCTCGCGCGTGCTGACGATGGACTTCGTCAAGGGGACGAAGATCACCGATCTCTCCCCGCTGGCCCGCATCGACCTCGACAACCAGGCGCTGGCCTCGGACCTCTGCAAGGCCTATCTCGACCAGATCCTGATCGACGGCTTCTTCCACGCCGATCCGCATCCGGGAAACCTGCTGATCGCCGAGGACGGCCGGCTCGCCCTGCTCGACCTCGGCATGGTGGCGCGGATCGATCCAGCCATGCAGGAGCAGCTCCTCAAGCTGATCCTCGCCGTCACCTCCGGCCAAGGGCAGGAGGCTGCCCAGGTCACTCTCCAGATCGGCACGCCGCTGGAAACCTGGGACGAGGCTCGCTACCGGCGCGAAGTGGCCGATCTCGTGGGGAGCTATCAGAACGTCGTGGGCCAGCAGATGCAGGTCGGCCGCGCCGTGATCAACCTCGCCCGCCTGGCGGCCGAGAACGGCATCCGTCCCGCCCCGGAGCTGACCATGATGGGACGCGCCCTCCTGCAGCTCGACGAGACCGCGCGCGCCCTCGACGTCGATTTCGACCCCAACCAGATCGTGCGGCAGCACAGCGACTCGATCATGCGCCGCCATATGCTGAAGAAGCTCTCGCCGGCCAACGTCTTCGCCTCGGCGCTGGAGATGCAGGACTTCGTGCAGCACCTGCCCGGCCGGCTCAACTCCGTGCTGGACAACATGGCCGCCAACAAGGTGCAGATCAAGGTCGACGCCTTCGACGAGACCCGGCTGATGGACAACCTGCAGAAGATCGCCAACCGCATCGCGCTCGGCCTGGTGCTGGCGGCGCTGATCGTGGGCGCGGCGCTGATGATGCAGGTGAACACCCACTTCCGCATTTTCGGCTACCCCGGCCTCGCCATGCTGCTCTTCCTGCTGGCGGCGGCGTGCGGGTTCGTCCTGATCCTCACCGTCTTCCTCAACGATGACTGGCGGGTCTGGCGCAAGATGCAGCGCTGAAGAAGAAGACCCATGCAGAGATTCCGGAGGCTGCCGCTGATCGCCGTCCTCGTTCTGGCGGCGCTCTCGCTCGTCCAGGGAGTGGCCCTGTCGCGGTCGCGCTCGCGACAGGGCCCTGGGCGGCCGGATCAGGAATGGAGCCGCACCTCGCCGCCGGTCAACATGACCCACATCTTCGAGGGGGAGATCAACCGGCGCGGCAAGCCGGTCGGCTTCCATTCGCGGCCGGGCGGCCAGGACCCCGAGAACGCCCACTTGACGCGGATCGTCGAGCGCCCCAACCGCGCCGGGGTCTACACGGCCGAGGTCGAGATCCGCTCGAATTCAGGCTGGCTCGCCAAGCGCTCGACGCTCTATCCCGACCGCATGGACCGGGCGGCGGTGATCCGGGCGGTCCTCAACGCTTTCCATGATCGAACTGGAAATGGCGAGAAGTTCCGTGGCCCTTCCGGTCAGGGCTTCACCATCGAGGGGTACTTCCAGGGGGGCCGGATCAACACGGCCTATCCCATCTACACCCGGGGGGACCGGCCATGAAGCTCGAGTACTACCGGGATTCCGCCGGCGATCCCCGCGCCCGCGGCAGGGGGCACGGCCGGCTGGTGGCCGGCTTCCTGGAGAGCGATCTTCAGGACAGCCCGGCCGCCGCCCGCGAGGTGCTGCGCGCCCTCGACCACGTCGAGTCCGGCCGCGAGCCCTCCTGGGAGCGCACCGGCAACGCCTACACCCTCACCCTCTCGCCCAAGGGGGCCGCGGTCCAGGACGAGAACGCGGAAGATTCCAAACCCTACCGCCTGCCGCTGGCGGCGCTCCGCGAGGCGGTCGCCGGCTGGCTCTCCTTGCTCGAGGAGAGGCGGTAAAGGGTGGGGTGGGGTGGAACACGGACTGGCATGGACTGACACGGACGGACAAGGACAGATCCCTTGTCCCTGTTCGTCCCTGTTCGTCCGTGTGAGTCCGTGTCTTCTTTCTTCCTTCCCTCAGCTCGTCTGCAAAATCGGGAAATCAAAGCTCGGCAACCCCCCCGGGCCGGTCATCAGGCTGAGCAGGACGCTCTCGAGCTCGCGCAGGCTCGGGGTCTCCATCAGCACCTGGCGCTCGGCGGGGGAGAGGGGGATGGCGTGGGCGATGGCGGTGACGATCTCCGTGCCCGCCATGTTCTCCATGATCGAGAGGTCCATCTCGGAATCGTTGGCCTCGACGCGCTGGCGCACCAGGTTGCGCAGGACGGGGAACTCGAGCTCGTCCTCCACCTGATCGGGATCGTCGAGGAACTCGCCATAGCTCACCACCACGCGGCGGTACCCGCGGTCGCAGGGGACCTCGCCGATCACGCGGAAGCGGATCACGCCGCCGGCGAGCACGAGATAGCGGTCCTCCTCGGGCTCGTGGAGCTCGCCGATATAGCCCAGGCAGCCGACCTGGTAGACCGGCGGCCGCCCCTCCAGGCCGCGGGCGGCGGGGGAGTCGTCCTCCAGCGGCTGCACGATGGCCACGTAGCGGTCCGCCGCCATGGCGTCGTCCACGAGGTTGCGCTCGCCGATCTCGGCGGCGGCGAAGGGGACGACGGTGCCGGGCAGCAGCAGCGGCTGGTCCAGAGGGAACAAGGGGAGGGTGGTCGGCAGCTCTTCGGGTTTCACGTGCCCCTATGATCACAGACCCGCCGCCCGACCGCAACGTCTTCAGTTGACTTGAGACGGCGGCGAGGTGTCCGGGGTCGTCGTCAGGTAGTTGAGCGAGAGGAGCTGGGCGAGGGTGTCGATCAGGTCCTGGAAGCCCCTGGCCTCGAGCAGGGCCTGCCGCTCGGCGGGGGAGAAGGGGGCGGTCTGCGCCATGAACAGGACGACCTGCCGGGGGGACATCGTCTCCAGCACGCCGGCGGAGCCGAACTGCCGGCGGCCGAACTCGACGATGCGGTCCTTGAACACCTCCAGCTTCCACCCCTCGGGCTCCGGTCCGCCGCCGGCGAGGTCGGCGGCGAACTCCCCATATTCGACCGTTGCCCGCGTCACGCCCGCCTCCGGCGGCAGCTCCTTGCGGACGCGGAAGCGGACGAGCCCTTCCAGCCGGACCTGGAGCCCGTCCGCCGACCGCCCCTCCTCATGGATGCGGGCGAGGCAGCCGACGGAGTAGTAGCCCGGTGGGCTCCCACCGTCCTCCTCTCCGCAGGCCTGGACGACGCCGACATAGCCGCCCGCCGCCAGGGCGGCCGCGAGCACGCCGAGGTCGTGAGGGTCGGTGACCGTGACCGGGAGCATCGTCTCCGGCAGCAGGAGCCAAGGCACGAGCGGCAGCAGGTGAAGGGTGGCGGGGAGGTCGGCGAGCCGGAGGTCGGAGCTCATGGGAAGCGATGATATCAGCCCCGGAAGGCGCGACGCGGTTTCCGGATTCGGTGACAAGGACAAAGGACGCAAGGGACTGCAAGGACGAAAAGGACGAAAGAACAAACCTGAAACCGGGGCTTTGCTGTTTTTTCTGTCCTTTACGTCCTTGCAGTCCTTTACGTCCTTTTCTTTTCTACAGCTCCGGCTCCGCCCCTGTGATCCGCCGGAACGCCTCCACATACCGCTCCAGCGTCCCGCGCACCACGTCGGCGGGGAGCTCCGGTGGGGGGGACTCCTTGTCCCAGCCGGACTCGTCGAGCCAGTTGCGGACGAACTGCTTGTCGAACGAGATGGGCTCCTCGCCGGGCAGCCATTGGGCGATGTCCCAGTAGCGGGAGGAGTCGGGGGTGAGGACCTCGTCGATCAGCAGCAATTCGCCCGCTTTTTCGCCAGTCATACCGACCGAATGGCCGAACTCGAACTTGGTGTCGGCGAGGATGAGGTTGCGGGCGGTCGCGTGCTCCGCTCCCGCCTGATACAGAGCGATCGTGAGATCGCGCAGGACGGCGGCGAGCTCCGGCCCCAGGGCGCGCTCGACGGCGGCGAGGTCGACGTTCTCGTCGTGCCCCTCCTCGGCCTTGGTCGCCGGGGTGAACACCGGCGCGGGGAGCTGGCTCGCCCGCTGGAGGCCGGGGGGGAGGGGAATGCCGCAGACGGTGCCCGTCTGCACGTACTCCCGGTAGCCGCTGCCGGCGAGGAAGCCGCGGGCCACGCACTCGAAGGGGATCACCCGCGCCTTGCGCGCCAGCACGGACCTCCCCCGCAGCAGGTCGCCGTAGGGGCGCAGCGCGGCGGGGAAGTCCGCCGGATCGGTCGCCAGCAGGTGGTTGGGGACGATCGCCGACAGCCGCTGGAACCAGAAGTTCGAGAGCTGATTGAGGATTTTCCCCTTACCGAGGATGCCCGGCCGCAGCACGTGGTCGTAGGCCGACAGCCGGTCGCTGGCCACGATCAGCAGCGCGTCGCCGAGATCGTAGACGTCCCTCACCTTGCCCCGGCGCGGCGGCGGCAGCCCGGGGATCTCGCTCTGCCAGAGGACTTCCATGGCCCCCGTCTTATCACAGCTCAGCCGTGGCTCGGCCAGCTCTCGATGCTTTCGAGGATGCTGGTCGATTCACGGTTGACGGCGGCGAGCAGCGGCTCGCTGGGGATCTCCTTCAGCTCCTCGGGGGGGATCGCCGCGGCGTCCACGATCTCGTAGACGGAAAGCTGATCGAGGCCCTTGAGGTGCGCGATGCCGAGCTTGCGGAAGCCGACGGCCAGGCGCTCGCCGGAATCCTCGAACATGCAGACGATGTAGGCGCGGTCCCCCTCGCTGCCACGGAAGAGACGGATGCCGGCGGTCTCCTGGTCGAGCTGGGTGAGGAAGGGGCCGGTGGCCACCATGCCGTTGTTGTGCAGGGTGCCGTTGCGGTTGATGTAGGCATAGAAGGTCCGCGCCTCCTCCTTCTTGTCCACCACGTCGACGTTCTTGTGCGCCAGCGGGGCGAAGAAGCGGTGCACGGTCGCCTCCGGATACCCCTGGTTGATCAGCATGGTCTTCACCTCGTCGATCTCCTGGGTCGCCTTGCCGGTGGTCAGGCGGGAGAGCTCGACGAGACCGGGGCCGAAGAACTCGTAGCGCTCCCCCTCCCCCCCGGCCTGGCCGCCCATCGGGATCAGGCGGTAGGGGCCGAAGTTGAGGGCGATGCGCATGCCGCGGTCGAACGGCAGCCCCTCGCGCACCGCCTCCACGTAGTAGCGCTGGAGCTGGATCGAGCAGAGCAGCAGGTTGGTGGCCTCGCGGCTGGAGTAGAAGGCGCCGTCGCCGAGGTACTTCTCGAGCTTGGCGCGGTGCGACAGCGCCAGGCGGTTGATCCGCCGCTGAAAGCGGAACATGGTGAGGAAGGCGCCTTCCTGGCTCGCGTTGCCGGCTCGGTGGAGCACCGACAGCGTCGCCGAGAAGTCGCTGATGTCGTAGATCATCCCGTAGCGCTCGACCAGCGGGTCGACCACCCAGGGCGCCATGAAGTCGAGCGGCCGGGTGGCGACGGAGAAGCGCACCTCGCCGCCGGCGGCCGCCGCGCGGTTGGGGGGGAGCTCGCGGCCGAGCATGACGCCGTCCTGGATCTCGACCGGCACGATCATGCGCCGCAGGGAGTGCACCAGCTCGAACTCCTTGAGCTTGACCAGCAGGCTCTCCCAGACCGCGACCAGAGGCGGCGGCAGCAGCCGCGCGGGGTCGTAGGTTTTCAGGGTCGCCAGATAGGACAGGTAGCCGGGGCGCGTGAGCAGGTCGCGGGAGTCGTTGCGCGGGTCGGCCTTGAGCAGGTGACGGACGGCGGAGCGCAGACCGGGGTCGGTGGCGAGCTGCTCGAAGTGCCAGCGCGCCAGCTCGTCGAGACGCTTGCGCAGATCGCGGCCGTCGATGCCCAGCGAGCCCGCGAAGTAGCTGGTGAGCTCGCCGAGATCGCGGCCGATGTAGTCCTCGGTGAACAGCAGGACGTTGTCGCGCATGTGGGTCAGCAGGCGGGGAAAGAGCTCCTCCTCGACCTCCTCGGTGGCGAGGGCGAGCCGCTGCATGAGGTCGAAGGTCGCCGACAGCACGCGGTCGAGGAAGCGGTCGAGGATGCGGTATTTGATCGCGTCGCCGTGACGGCGGCCAATCTCGCTGTCCCGCCTGAGGATACGTTTCGGCACATCTTTGAGGAGACGCGCCACGTCGAGGGAATGCTGGAGCCAGAAGACGGCCGGGTACTGCCGGCCGTAGCTGGAGATGGTGGCGTTCTCGAGCGCGCGGCAGAGCAGGGTCGAATAGCGCTCCCAGCCCTGGGTATGACCCTTGACGTCGTGCCCGGCGCGGCGCAGTCCGGCCACCTGCACGGCCTCCTCGGCCTCGATGTGCTCGCGCAGGGCGGCGCGCAGGTCGAACAGGCCGGAGGAGAGCATGACCGGGAAGCCCTGAAACGGCGTGGCGCTCTCGTCCTCCAGGAAGATCGGGCGCGGCGTCGGCAGCACCCGCAGGAGATCGGGCATCAGCCGCCGCCCCTCCTCCGGATCGGAAGAGAGAAAGTTGAACGGCCCTTGCAGCATCTGAAGAAAAGACGTCGGGTTCATGCTCGTGCCTATCGGACGGCGTTGTTTTCAACTGGAAAAGGAGCGATTACGTATACCATACGGCTGGCGAAGGGGGCCATGGGAATCACCGCGATGCCGGCGCACATCCGCCGGGAAGGCATTCCTTTGCCTCCCCCGGCGGGCCGTCTATGGCCGTCCTGGTAAGATCGAACACTGTCGAACTGGAGTTGAGGAGAGTAGCTCATGGGGGAACTCGGATCGATTCACATCGTCCCGGCAGGCAGGCCGGAGGCCGATCTGCTGGTGGTGGGTTGTTTCGAGGGAGCCCCCCCCCAGATGGACGGCATGGAGGAGGGGATCCGGCGGGCGGTCGAACGCCTGGCCGGGCGTCCCGGATGGAAGGGCAGGGAGGACCAGTCGGCGCAGACCGACGCGGGTGCCGACGGCCCGGTGGTCTCCCTCCGCAGCCTCGGCTGCCGCCAGGATCTCACCGCCACCAAGCTCTCCCGCTGGCTCTTCAGGGTCGCCGAGGACGCCCGCAAGGACGGGGCGCGGCGGCTGACCGTGGCCCTGCCGGCCCATGCCGAGACCTCCGGCCTGGCGGCCGCCCGCCGCATCCTGCGCGTCCTGCCGCTCTCCAGCTACCGGTTCGACCGCTTCCTGAGCGATGCCGAGAAGGCCGGCCGGATCGAGCGGTTCGCCGTGGTGCCGCCGGCGGGCGAGGAGGCGGCCTTCCGTGAAGCCCTGCCCGGCGTCGAGGCGGTGACGGGCGCCATCGCCTTCGCCCGCGACCTCGCCAACTCGCCGGCCAACGAGGCCACCCCCACCTGGATGGAGGAGCGCGCCCGCGAGCTCGCCGCCGGCCGCGCCCTCGACATCACCGTGCTGGGCGCCGGCGATCTGAGCGCCCGCGGCATGGGCGGCCTGCTGGCCGTCGGCGCCGGTTCCGCCCACGAGCCGCGCATGGTGCGCCTGCAGTGGGGGGACCGCGGCCCCCGCATCGCCCTGGTCGGCAAGGGGGTGACCTTCGACAGCGGCGGCATCTCGATCAAGCCGGCGGCCGACATGGAGGACATGAAGTACGACAAGAGCGGCGCCTGCGACGTGCTGGCCATCGCCCGCGCGGTGGCCGACCTCGAGCTGCCGGTGCGCCTGTCGGTCTACGCCCCCCTGGCGGAGAACATGCTGAGCGGCAGTGCCTACCGGCCGAGTGACATCGTGCGCTGCTACAACGGCAAGACGGTGGAGATCACCAACACCGACGCCGAGGGGCGGATGATCCTCGCCGACGCCCTCGCCTGGGCCGCCGAGGAGGGGCCGGAGGCGATCCTGGAGCTCTCGACCCTGACCGGCGGCGTCATCATGGCGCTGGGCTACCAGGCGGCGGGCCTCTACACCCCCGACGACGGGCTGGCCGGCGAGCTGGCCGCCGCCGCCGAGGAGGCCGGCGAGCGCGTCTGGCGCCTCCCCCTCTATCCCGAGTACCTGGAGGAGATGAAGGGCTCGCACGCCGATCTCCGCAACTCCGCCGGCCGCGCCGGCAGCGCCAACACCGCGGCGGTCTTCCTGTCGCAGTTCGTCGGCGACGTGAAGCGCTGGGCTCACCTCGACATCGCCGGCGTCTCCAACGTCAAGTCCGATCACGGCGGCTCCTGCGCCGGCGCCACCGGCTTCGGCATCGCCCTGGCGGTGAACTGGCTCCGCCACCTCGCCGGGTAAGCCCTCCATCCCGTGCACGATCCCATCCTCGAAATCCGCGATCTCGAGATCTCGTTTCCAGCCCCCGGGGGCTGGGCCCCCGTGGTGCGCGGCGCCGCGCTGACGGTCGGCCGCGGCGAGATGGTCGGGCTGGTGGGGGAGTCGGGCTCGGGCAAGACCCTCACCGCCCTCGCCGTGCTCGGCCTGGTGCCGCCGCCCGGCCGGATGACGCGAGGGAGCATCCTGCTGGACGGCCCCGGCGGCGCCGCCGACCTGCTGACGCTCGGCGCCCGCGAGCTGCGGGCGGTGCGGGGGGCCCGCGTCGCCATGGTCTTCCAGGAGCCGGCGACGGCGTTCAACCCGGTCTATTCGATCGGTTTCCAGATCGCCGAGGCGGTGCGGGCCCACCGGCGCGTCTCGCGGCGGGAGGCCGAGGACGAAGCGGTGCGGCTGCTCGACGGGGTGGCGCTCGCCGACGCCCGGCGGCGCCTGGACGACTACCCCCATCAGCTCTCGGGCGGCCAGCGCCAGCGCGCGATGATCGCCATGGCCCTCGCCGGCCGGCCGGACCTGCTGCTGGCCGACGAGCCGACGACGGCGCTCGACGTGACGCTGCAGGCGCAGATCCTGGAGCTGCTCGACGAGCTGCGGCGCGACCTCGGGCTCTCGGTGCTGCTGATCACCCACGATCTGGGGGTGGTGGCCGAGACCTGCGACCGCGTGGTGGTGATGCAGGGCGGCCGGGTGGTGGAGACGGCGGCGGTGGCCGAGCTGTTCCGCGCTCCGGCCCACCCCTACACCCGCGAGCTGCTGGCGGCGCTGCCGCGGCTCGGCGCCGGCGAGGAGGCGTGGTGATCCCGCCACCGGATGAGACGGCGACGGCGGCGCTGCTCAGCGTCGAGGGCCTGCGCAAGGAGTACCCGGTGCGGCGCGGCCTGCTGCGGCGCCGGCGGGGCATTGTGCACGCGCTGGCCGGCGTCGACCTGCGGGTGCGGCGCGGCGAATGCCTGGCACTGGTGGGGGAGTCGGGGAGCGGCAAGACGACGCTCGGCCGCTGCGCCCTGCGCCTGATCGAGCCGACGGCCGGCCGGGTGAGCTTCGACGGCGAGGACCTGCTCGCCCTCGAGGGGGGAGCGCTGCGCGCCCGCCGCCGCCGCTTTCAGATGGTGTTCCAGGATCCCTACGGTTCCCTCGACCCGCGGCAGCGGGTGGGATCGGTCGTGGCCGAGCCGCTCGGCATCCACACCGGCCTCGACCGCGCCGGCCGCGAGCGGCGGGCGGCGGAGCTGCTGGCCGCCGTCGGGCTCGCGCCGGCGCTCGCCGGCCGCTTCCCGCACGAGCTGTCGGGCGGGCAGCGGCAGCGGGTGGGCATCGCGCGGGCGCTGGCGCCGAAGCCCGACCTGCTGGTGGCGGACGAGCCGGTGTCGTCGCTCGACGTCTCGGTGCGCGGCCAGATCCTCGACCTGCTGAGCGGGCTACGCGAGCGTCTTGGCCTTACCATGCTGCTGATCTCGCACGACATCGCGGCGGTCGAGCGGCTGGCGGACCGGGTGGCGGTGATGTATCTCGGGCGGATCGTGGAGCTGGCCCCGGCGCGCGAGCTGCTGGCGCGGCCGCTCCATCCGTATACGGCGAGCCTGCTGTCGGCGGTGCCGGTGGCGGCGCCGCGCGGGCGGCGGCGGCGCGTCGTGCTGCCGGGGGAGCCGCCGAGCCCGCTCAGCGTCCCCGCGGGGTGCCCGTTTCACCCACGCTGCCCGAGCGCCCGGCCGCGTTGCGCCGCCGAGCGGCCGCCGCTGGCGCCGCCCGGGGGCGCCGAAGGCGCCGGGAGGGAATGGGGGCGCGCGGTGGCGTGCTTTTATCCCGGAGAGCTTCCCATGCCGGGGAGTAAGAAGGATACAGTTGCTTCGTAAGAGGCCTTGGAGAACTTTTGAGCGGCCGGCGCGTACATCTCGGCGTGGGACCGCCGCGCCAGGGTCTATCGATCACCAGGTTGAGGGGTCTATTTCAGGGGTCTGATCTAATGAATACAACGTTCTCGCGAACCGTTTCATGGCACCGCCGGGGAGCTCTCCTGCTCGCTGGGTTCTTGCTGGCCGCCACCTCGGTGACCGGCGCTTCGGGGCAGACCGCCCCGCTCCGCGTCGGCACCAACCTGCAGCCGCCGCCCTCGCCGGAGCCGCCGGCGCTCGACATCCGGAACAACGCCATCCAGCTCTCGGTCGACCGCGCGATCGACATCGCTCTGCAGCGCAACCTCGCCATCGTCATCCAGCGCTACACCCGCGTCCAGCAGCGCCTCACCATCATCGAGGCGCTCGGCCTCTACGACCTCAACGCGACCATCGACGCGATCGCCAGCAACCGGAACCAGCCGGCGGCCACCCGCTTCGAGGCCTCGCAGGCCGAAGAGGAGGACCTCAACTTCGGCGTCCGCCAGCGCACTCCCCAGGGAGGCGAGGTCTCCGTCGGCTGGGGTAACGGTCGCTCCTCGACCGACATCTCGGACCTCACCACCTCCTACTCCTCGGGCCTGACCTTCGCCTTCACCCAGCCGCTGCTGCGCAACTTCGGCCGCTACGGCAACGAGCGCAACATCATCGTGGCGCAGATCAACAGCCAGCTCAGCCGCCAGGACTTCGAGCTGCAGGTGACCGCGATCACCCAGCAGGTGGTGAACGCCTACTGGAACCTGGTCAATGCCCGCGAGCAGCTCGGCGTCGCCCAGCAGAGCCTGCAGCTCGCCCGCGACCTCCACGCGCGCAACAAGATCCAGGTCGAGGTGGGTACCCTGCCGCCGCTCGACCTGACGCAGAGCGACGCCGCCATCGCCACCCGCGAGGCGGAGATCATCCGCGCCACCTCCGCCGTCGGCGACGCCGAGGACGAGCTCCGGCGGCTGCTCAACCTGCCGGCCGGTCCCCTCTGGTCGACCGGGATCGTGCCGACCAGCGACCCGAAGACCGCGGAGAAGGTCAACGTCAACGTCGAGGAGGCGCTTCGCATCGCCATCGCTCAGCGCCCCGAGTTGCGCAGCCAGGAGATCCAGCTTGCCCAGGCCCGGCGCGATGCCGAGTACTTCCGCGGCCAGCTCAAGCCGACCCTCGACCTCAACGTCAACTACGGCTACAGGGGCCTGGGCACCGGCTTCAGCGGCGCCCTCAACCAGATCACCGGTCTCGACTTCCGCTCCTGGACGGCGCAGCTCAACTTCGCCTATCCGATCCAGAACCGCACCGCCCGGGCGCAGAGCGCCAGCGCCAATATCGCCGTCGACCGCCTCCAGGCGCTGTACGATCAGCAGCGGCTGGTGATCGAGACCGAGGTTCGCCGCGCCGCCCGCGCCGTCGACACGGCGTTCAAGTCGATCGACGCCGCCCACAGGGCGCGCGAGTTCCAGGACAAGAACCTGGACGCCGAGAAGAAGAAGTACGAGAACGGCCTGTCGACCGCGTTCCAGATCACCCAGATCCAGGATCAGTTGACGCAGGCCCGCAGCGACGAGGTCACGGCGACGGTCAACTACCGCACCGCGCTCGCCGAGTACTACCGGTCGGTCGGCCGCTTGCTCGACCAGCAGGGGGTCACCCTCGACGATCCCGCGGAGGGGGACGCGATCGCTCACCGCTACAGCTTCAGCCGCGCGCTGCTGCCCGGAGAGGTCCGCTAAGGCCATGGCCGCCCTCGAGGATTCCAGCTTCGGCCGGGTGATCGGCGTTCTGGTCTCGCCGGTCAAGACCTTCCGGTCGATCGCCGAGCGCCCCACCTGGGTGGCGCCGCTGCTTCTCCTCCTGATCGTCGCCACCGCGGGCAGCGTGCTGACCAGCCAGCGCATGGACAAGGAAGACATGCGCCGGTCGATCAAGGAACGGATGGAGAAGAGCCAGGGAGGGCAGGCCTCCCCGGAGCAGATCGAACGCGGCGTGGCGATGGGGGAGAAGATCGGAGCCGTCACCCGCTGGCTGGTCCCCCTCTTCATCCTGGTGGTCGACCTGCTCGTGGCGAGCCTCTTCTTCGCGGCGTTCCGCTTTTTCGCCGGCAGCTCGATCTCCTACAAGACGAGCTTCGCGGTGGCGATGCACGCCTACATACCCGCGCTGGTGGCGGCGCTGCTCGCCCTGCCGCTGATCCTGAGCCGGCAGACCATCACCATGAAGGAGGCGCAGGAGGGTAGCATCCTGGCCTCCAACCTGGGGGCCTTGGCTCCCCAGAGCCTGGGCCCCGCCGCGCGGGCGCTGCTGTCGAGCGTCGACTTCTTCTCGCTCTGGACCGTCTGCCTGATGATCGTCGGCTACCGTATCGCGGCGAAAGTCTCGACCACCGTGGCGGCGGCGGTGGTGCTGTCGCTCTGGGTCCTCTATATCGCCCTCAAGGTCGGTATGGTGGCGCTTTTCCAGTAGGTCAAAGGAGCCTTTCGTGAAGAAATTGGTTATCGGGCTCCTGGTGGTGGTGGCGCTGGGCGGCATCGTCTTTGCCAGCATCCGCGCCAAGGGTGGCGACAAGGGGGAGAGCGTCTACGCCGAGCCGGTGGCGCGGCGGGACCTGGCGCAGGTCGTCAAGGCGACCGGCGAGCTGCAGCCGCGCGTCCAGGTGAACATCTCCGCCCACGTCATCGGCAAGATCGAACAGCTCTACGTGCAGGAGGGGGACCTGATCCGCAAGGGGCAGCCCTTCCTGCGCCTCGAGCAGCAGGCCTTCCTCGCCCAGCGCGACCAGTGGGCCGCCCAGTTGCGCAGCGCCCAGACGGCGGTGCGGCAGGCCGAGGTCTCCCTCGCCGACGCGGGAGTCAAGCTCGCCCGCTCCAAGATGTTGAAAGGGGAGGGGATCTCCACCCAGCAGGACCTCGAGGCGGCGCAGCTCGCCGAAACCTCCGCGCGGCTGCAGCTCGACTCGGCGCAGGACGCCGTCCGCCAGACCCGGGCCAACCTGGTCAAGGCCCAGGACGACCTCACCAAGACCACCATCTACTCCCCGCTGACCGGCCGGGTCATCGCCCTCAACGCCAAGGAAGGGGAGGTCGTCGTCTCCGGCGTCATGAACACCCCCGGTTCGATCATCGGCACGATCGCCGACCTGGCCGAGATCATGGCCGAGGTCGACGTCGACGAGACCGAGATCGTCAACGTCCGGCTCGGCCAGCAGGCCGTGCTGCGGGTCGACGCGCTGCCGGGCCGCGAGTACACCGGCAAGGTGGTCGAGGTGGGGAGCTCCGGCTACAACCGCGCCAACCAGCCGGACGTCACCTTCTTCAAGGTCAAGGTCCTGCTCGACCACCCCGACGAAAACCTGCGCGCCCGGATGTCCGTGCGCGCCGAGGTGCGCACCGACTCCCACGCCAACGCGCTGACCGTGCCGATCCAGGCGGTCGTCGAGCGCGAGGGTGAAAAGGGGGAGAAGGAGCGCAAGGTCATCTTCGTCGTCGCCGGCGGCAAGGCGAGCCAGCGGCCGGTGGCGACCGGGCTTTCGGACGAGACCCACGTCGAGCTGACCTCCGGCGCCAAACCCGGCGAGCAGGTGATCACCGGGCCCTACCGCATACTGCGCGATCTCCAGGAGGGGGATCCGGTCCAGATCAGCAAGACCTCCGAGGACGAGGACCGCAAGGGCGGCAAGGATACGAGCAAGGATGACGACAACAAGGGCGAGGGCCTCTAGATGGCGCTGATCGATCTGCGCGGGATCTACAAGGTCTACGACATGGGGGCGGAGAAGGTCCACGCCCTCAACGGCGTCGACCTCGAGGTGGAGCGGGGGGAGTACGTGGCGATCATGGGCTCCTCCGGCAGCGGCAAGTCGACGCTGATGAACCTGCTCGGCTGCCTCGACACGCCGAGCGACGGCAGCTACATCCTCAACGGCACGGCCGTCCAGGAGCTCGACGACAGCGAGCTGGCGGCCATCCGCAACAAGGAGATCGGTTTCGTCTTCCAGACCTTCAACCTGCTGGCGCGCACCGACGCCCTGCACAACGTCGAGCTGCCGCTGATCTATGCCGGCCTCTCGCGCGCCGAGCGGCGGGAACGGGCGAAGCGGGCCCTCGAGCGGGTGGGCCTGGGCTCGCGCATGAACCACCAGCCCAACGAGCTGTCCGGCGGCCAGCGCCAGCGCGTCGCCATCGCCCGCGCCCTGGTCAACGATCCGTCGATCCTGCTCGCCGACGAGCCGACCGGCAACCTCGACTCCGCCACCTCCGAGGAGATCATGCATCTCTTCGACGAGCTCCACCAGGCGGGCAACACCGTGGTGCTGGTCACCCACGAGCCGGACATCGCCGAGCACGCCTGGCGCAAGGTGATGCTGCGCGACGGCAAGGTCACCTCCGACCAGCCCACCGCGCGGGCCGAAGCCGCGGCGGCCGCCGCCCCGGTCTCCTGAAGGACACGCCGTCATGGTCTTCCTGGAAAACTTCCGCATCGCCCTCGGGGCGCTCCGCGCCAACCTGATGCGCTCGATCCTGACCACCCTCGGCATCATCATCGGCGTCGCCGCCGTGATCGGCGTGGTCTCGATCGTTCAGGGGCTCCAGTACACCATCACCCAGCAGCTCCAGGGGGTGGGCGCCACCTTCATCGCCGTCTCGGCGAAGAACGACCGCAGCAACATCCCCGGCGTCGCCGCCCGGCAGGTCAAGCTCACCTCCGAGGACGCCCAGGCGATCGAGGAGCGGGTCCCCGGCGTCAAGCTGATGTCGCCGTTCATCCTTGGCCGCGCCGTCGTCAAGTACAAGGACCGCAAGCACAACCCTCTGATGACCATCGGCGCGACCGAGAACTACCAGGACGTCACCAACCAGACCGTCGACCGCGGGCGCTTCTTCTCCCAGGTCGACCTCGACAACCACCGCAAGGTGACCGTGATCGGCCCCAAGATCGCCGACGAGCTGAACCTGGGGCCCGATCCGCTGGGCAAAGAGATCTACATCGACATCTATCCGGCGACCGTGATCGGCATCATGGAGAAGAAGGGGCAGAACCTGGGGATGGACTTCGACGACATCGTCTACGTCCCGTTCAGCTCGGCGGTCAACCTGTTCGGCCGCAATGCCGCCGACCAGGTGCAGGTCCGCCTCCAGGCGACCAGCGCCGAGAGCGTGCCGCAGGTCAAGGACGGTATCGCCCGGCTGCTCCGGCAGCGCCACAAGATCCCCACCAGCGAGCCGGATGACTTCGAGATCCAGACCCAGGACGAGATCCTCAAGACGGTCAACAGCGTCCTCGGCAGCGTCACCGCCGTGGTCGGCGGCGTGGTCGGCATCGCCCTGCTGGTGGGCGGCATCGGCATCATGAACATCATGCTGGTGTCGGTGACCGAGCGCACCCGCGAGATCGGCGTGCGCAAGGCGGTCGGGGCGCGCCGCCAGGACGTCCTCCTCCAGTTCCTGATCGAGGCCGTCACCCTGTCGCTGATCGGCGGCGGCATCGGCCTCGCCCTCGGCTACGGACTGGGAGCGGCGATCTCCAAGCTGATCCCCGGCTTTCCGCCCGCCCACGTCCCCTTGTGGGCGGTCGGCCTCGCCATCGGCTTCTCGGCCGGGGTCGGCATCTTCTTCGGCATCTATCCCGCCGCCAAAGCCTCGCGGCTCGATCCCATCGAAGCCTTGCGCTACGAGTAGGGTCTGATTTCCTCCCCCTGGCGGGGGAGGAACCCGCGGAGCGGGTCATTTCCGTATTTGAAGGAGAATCTGGTGCCGGAGATGGGAGTCGAACCCACACGCCCTTGCGAGCGGCGGATTTTGAGTCCGCTGCGTCTGCCATTCCGCCACTCCGGCCTTGCAGAGAGGGAATCCTAGGGGGTCCCTCCCGGGGTGTCAACCGGGAGGCCGGACGCGGATTTTTTCCGCCCTGTTTTTCGCTTTGTCACACGACGGTAACCGCGTTTCTCCGTCCCCTGGAGTTGACGGGGAGCTTGTTCCGGTGTATAACAAGCGACGTAAGCGGAAGTCCCTCAGCGACTTACTTACCACAGCTCCATTCGTTTTGCATCAATCCAAGGGGGTCTCGACGTGACATTGAAAGTCGGTCAGAAGGTGGTTTACCCCAACCACGGCGTCAGCCTGGTCGAGAAGATCGAGCCAGGTCACATGGATGGGGTGGAGCAGCTCTACTTTCATCTCCGTCTCTTAGCCAACAACTCCAAAGTGATGGTGCCGAAGTCCAACATCGAGCTCGTAGGTCTGCGTCCGCTCTGCCACACCCGTGACGTGCGAGCGCTTTTCGACATCCTCGAAGACGGTAACATCGACACCTACAAGGATTGGAAGGGGCGGTACAAGCAGAACCTCGACAAGATGAAGACCGGACGCCTCACTGACGTGGCCGAGGTGCTCAAGAACCTGCGTCTCGTTTCACAGCGCAAGAGCCTCTCGTTCCGTGAGAAGAAGATGTACGAGCGCGCCAAGTACTTCATCGTCAGCGAAGTTGCCCACGTCAAGGGCATCATCGAGCGCGAGGCCGAGGAACTGGTCGAGCAGTCGCTCAACTCCAGCCTGGAGAAGCGGCAGCGGAAGGTCGCGAGCTGATCCAGTCTCATCGATCCAGAGGGTAGAGGAAAGGGCCGCTCTTCGGAGCGGCCTTTTTCTTTGGGTGACCCTGATAGAATCTCCACCCTCATGATTCGCCCGATCCCAGCGGTATCCATCCTCGCCCTTCTGCTCCTGCCGCTGGCGGCTGGGGCCCAGGCGCCCGCCGCGCCGCCCGCCACGGGAGCCGGCGCGAGCTCCCCCGAGCTCCGCCTCGAGCAGCGGCTCCTCTCCCTCGACCTCGTCGCCTACAAGGAGACGCGCCAGCGCGAAGGGCTCGCCCGCCAGCGGGTGACCGACGTCCTCGGCCGGCTCGACCAGGCGCTCGCCGCCGACGCGGTCTCCCTCGGCACCCTCGAAGCGCTCCAGGCCGAGCTGGAGATCGCCCGCGGAGCGGCCCACGCCGCCGAGGACAAGCTCAACAGCCAGCTCGAACGGATGGGGGAGCGGCTGCGGCGGATCGCCCTGATGACCGAAAACGGCACGGCCGCCACGCGGGCGGCCGACCTCCTGAGCGGGCACTGGCGGGTGAGCATCCCGTCACAGAACCTCTCCGCCACCTTCGATCTCCGTCTCGACGGCACCCTCGTCACCGGGGTGTATCAGGTCAACGGCTCCACCGCCGGCTCGTTCCGCGGTAATCTGGCCGGCAACTTCCTGCGCATGCAGCGATTCGACGCCCGGGGCGGCTTCGACAGCACCTGGGAAGGTACGGTCGCCAATGGGCGCATCACTGGAATCTGGACGGGCAATGAGCTCGTGACGGGGCAGCCCAGTCGTGGGCAATGGACCGCGGTCCGGGAAAGTGGGCAATAACTTGAACAAAGACAATCTGCTTTTCCTGCTGGGCGGCCTGGTCCTCGGCTTCATCTTCGCCTTTCTGATGTTCGAGGCCATGGCCAGCCGCCAGCCGCCGCGCCTGACCGCCGCGCTACGGTCCCAGATCGCGATGGGCGACGAGACGGCGGGCGGTGGCGGCGCGATGGGCGCCGCGGAAGCTCCCCCGGGCGCGGCGCAGGGGGGCGGCCCCGCCATGGCCGAGATCCAGCAGCTCCGCGAAGTCGTGGAGAAGAACCCGAACGACATTCAGGCCGTCCGCAAGCTCGCCGACCTGAACTTCGACATCCAGAACTGGCAGCGGGCGCAGGAGCTGTACAGCCATTACCTGGAGCTCAAGCCCAACGACCCCGACGTGATCACCGACCTCGGCATCACCTACCGGGGCCTGCAGCAGTACGACAAGGCGATCGACCTGTTCAATCAGGCGAAGAAGCTGGAGCCCGGCCACTGGCAGGCCTACTACAACGAGGTGGTGGTCCTGGCTTTCGACCTCAAGAAGCCCGACCAGGCCAACCAGGTCATGGGGCAGCTCCAGAAGCTGCAGCCAGGTAATCCCGAGGTGGCGAGACTGGCGGAGGCCATGGCCAAGCAGCGCGCCGCCGCCTGAGCTGACCCCGTTTTTTCATGACCCGGTCTTTTACGTGGCCAAGATCATCGGCATCATCCTTCTGTTGGTCATCCTCCGGATGGCGGTGAAGAACTTCAGCGCCCAGCTCAAGGCGGCGGTCTTCGGTCCCCCCTCCCTCCCCAAGACGCCGCCGCCCCCCCGCGCCGTCGCCACTGAGACCCTGGTGCCCTGCGCCGCCTGCGGCACGTACATCATGGCCAGCCGGGGGTTCAAGAAGGGGGATGAGGTGTTCTGCTCGGAGGAGTGCCGGCGGAGGGGAGCGGGCTCCTGATGGCGGTGGTCGATGGAGCATCCTCCCTGGCTCGACGTCACCCGCCGCCCGGGATTGAAATCCCGGGCTACCGACAGTCGCCCCTTCCCGGGGCTCTGAAGAAGCGGGTTTTTGGGAGTCCCGGAGGGACGGCCGTGGGTAGCCCGGGATTTCAATCCCGGGCGGCGAGGCGCTCCTGATCCCAATCTCCATGCCCCTCCGCCTGGCCGACATTGCCCTTCCGCTCCCGCTGCCGGATCCTCTCACCTACGAGATCCCGGCCGCCTGGGATCTCCAGGCCCAGCCCGGCATGCGCGCCCGCGTTCTCATCGGCCGGCGCCGACTGGTCGGGCTGATCGTCAACATCCATGAAGACCGCCCCGAGGGGGTGAACCTGCGGCCGCTCGTCGAGATCCTCGACCGCGAGCCTGTGGTCCCCAAGGATCTGCTCGAGCTCGCGCGTTTCACCGCCGACTACTACATGGCGCCGCTGGGCGAGGTCGTCCGCTCCATGCTGCCGGCGGACCTGCCCCCCTGGGGGGACCGCAAGGTCTGGCTGACCGACGCCGGCGCGCTCTCGCTGCCGCGCGGACCTTCCGAGGCCGCCGTGATCGAGGCGCTGCGCGAGGGGGGGCGGATGACCGTCGCCGAGTTGCAGTCCCGGGTCGGCGCCATGCCGGATCTCGATGCGGTGCTCGCCACCCTGGCCGAGGGGGGGCGGGTCAACACCGCCGAGCATCGGGCCCGTTCGGCGCGCTACATCAACGCCGTCGAGCTGGCGCCAGGGGAGGTCGCGGACCATCTCGCCAAGGCCGGGCGCTCGGTCGCCGGGCGCGAAGTGATCAACTACCTGGCCGCGCTGGGCCGGCCGGCCACCACGGCGGAGGTTACGGCGACCATCGAGTGCACGCCGGCCGTGGTGCGGCGGCTCGTTTCGCTCGGCGTACTGCGCCAGTTCACCCAAGTCGAGCGCCTCTCCCTCGACCGCCACATGATGGGAGCTCCCGGCAAGCGCCCCGAGATCCTCCTGCGCGAAGATCAGGCGTTCGCCCTCGACCGGCTGACCGCCGTCATCGAGGCCCGCCAGTTCGCGCCCTTCCTGCTCCAGGGGATGACCGGCTCCGGCAAGACCGAGGTCTACCTGCGGGCCGCCGAGGAGGCGCTCGCCCGCGGGCGGTCGACCATCTTTCTGGTGCCCGAGATCGCGCTCGTGCCGGCCCTCGCCCGCACCGTCGAGCTGCGCTTCGGCGACAACCTCGCCATCCTGCACTCGGGGATGGGTGTCGGCGAGCGCCACCAGGAGTGGGAGCGGGTGCGCCGCGGCGAGGCGCGCGTGGTGCTCGGCCCCCGTTCGGCTCTGTTCGCGCCGGTCACGGACCTCGGCCTGATCGTGGTGGACGAAGAGCAGGACTCCTCCTACAAGCAGGAGCTCTCGCCGCGCTACAACGCCCGCGACCTCGCGCTCGTCCGCGCCCGGGACGCCGGCGCCGCGGCCCTGCTCGTCTCCGCCACCCCGAGCCTCGAAAGCCGCTACAACGCCGAGCGCGGGAAGCTCGACCTTCTGCGCCTGACCGAGCGCGCCGGCCACGGCACGCTCCCCGAGGGGATCCTGGTCGATCTGCGCGAGGAGGGGGTCTCGCGCCGGCCCGGGGAGATCCACTTTTCCGAGCGCCTGCGCCATGAGATCCGGCAGGCCCTGGCCGACGGCGATCAGGTGATCCTGCTGCGCAACCGCCGTGGTTACTCGCCGATGCTGCTCTGTCGCGCCTGCGGCGAGGACATGCGTTGTGAGGACTGCGGCCTGCCGCGCACCTACCATCGCCGCGACCGGAGGCTCGTCTGCCACTACTGCGGCTCGATGCTCCCGGCCCCCAAGGTCTGCCCGAATTGTAAAGAGGAGGCGCTGGAGGCGATCGGCGCCGGCACCGAGCGGGTGGAGGAGGATTTCAAGGAGCTGTTCCCGGAGGTGAGCGTCGACGTGCTCGACCGCGACACCGCCCGCCGGCCGGGCGGCCCCGCCGCCGTGCTGGAGCGCTTCGATCGCGGCGAGATTCAGGTCTTGATCGGCACCCAGATGGTTTCCAAAGGGCATCACTTCCCGAACGTGGCGCTGACCGCCGTGCTGGCGGCGGACGCCTACCTGAGCTTTCCCGATTTCCGGGCGGTCGAGCGCACCTACAATCTGCTCGTGCAGGTGGCGGGCCGGGCGGGGAGGGGAGAGCGCCCCGGCCGCGTGGTGATCCAGACCTACCATCCGGACCACTACGCCATCCAGGCCGCCCTGCGCGGGGACGACGAAGGCTTCGCCCGCGAGGAGCTGCACTTCCGGCGGGTCTTCCACTATCCGCCCTACACGCGCATGGTGCAGCTCCTGGTCCGTGACAAGAACCGCGACCGCGCCTGGAAGCTGATATCCGATCTGGCCGCCGATCTCGCCGCTCACCCCTTCGCCCGTTCCGTCCGCCTCTCCGGCCCGGCCCCCGCCCCCCTGGAGCGCCTGCGCGGCGAATGGCGCTTCCAGCTCCTCATCCGCTCCCCCGACGGCCGCGGCCTCCACCGCATGCTGAAGGAAGTTCTGCCGAAGAATCCCGGCTACGACTTGGTGATCGACGTCGATCCGCAGCAACTCCTCTAGCACCCTCTCCTCCAAGGACATCCTCCGGCGGAGGCGGTAGAGACGCCCCACGTCCTGAACGACACCTTCACGGAGGCCACGGGGACCGCGGGGCGTCTCTCGAAGGGTTCGAATCTCCATCCGCCACTCCCCGCGAGAAGGCCACCCACCCAATTCAATTTGAGGCCCAAAGGGCCGCCGCCCTCCCTCAGCCCAGGGCATCGCCCTGGGCTAAAGGCCCGGGCCTTCAGCCCGGAATACGCCGATATCGCCAGGACAACCGGTGCAGTAGACTTTGCGCAATCCTCCGGCCCCGAGACACGATCCAATGAGCCCGCCCCTCCCCAAAGCCTTCATCAGCTACAGCCACGACTCCGCCGAGCACGACGAGCGGGTCCGCGCCCTGGCCGACCGGCTCTGCGGAGACGGAGTGGACTGCACGATCGACCAGTACCACCCTCACCCCCCGGAGCCCTGGCCCCGCTGGATGGACCGGCAGATCGAAGAGGCTGACTTCGTCCTGGTGGTCTGCACCGAGACCTACCTCCGTCGCGCCAAAGGATTAGAGCCTCCGGGAGTCGGGCTCGGAGTAACCTTCGAGAGCGTCCTGATTACCCAGGATCTCTACGATGCCGGGATGTGGAACGAGAAGTTCTTCCCCGTTCTTTTCGATGGATCTTTGCCCGCGTCTATCCCCAAACATCTCCGTGGATATACCCATTACCGGGCTGATACAGAAAGCGGCTACGAGTCTCTTCTCCGGCATTTGAGGAATGAGCCGAAGGTCCAGAAGCCTGAAGTCAGACCGGGAAAGCCATTGCCGCCGATTCCCTCTCCGGGTTCATCCTCTCGATATCGCTGTATGGCCCAGCCCCCTGAGGAGTGGGTCCATCGACGGGAGTACGACGAGGTTCTCGAGGCCCTATGCCCAAGAGAAGGCGTTCAGGCGGGTAGGACTATTGGGATTACGACTGCATTACGTGGAGCCGGGGGATTCGGAAAGACCGCGCTTGCCCAGAAACTCTGCTTTGACGAGCGAGTCCGAGAAGCCTATCCAGATGGGATTCTCTGGGCGACGATGGGTGAGGAGATTGATTCGAATGGCCGCCTGAAGCAGATTCGAGATCTCATCCTGTGGTGGACCGAGGAAAGAGAGACTCCAGCGTTCGAGACGCTTCATGCTGCCGGCGCAAGATTCCGAGAGCTGTTGAACGGATCAAGAGCTCTCGTCGTTATTGACGACGTCTGGAGTCCAGACGACGTGACTCCATTCCATGGGCTCGGAACTGGCTGCGGGCTCCTCATTACGACCCGAGATAATCGGACCCTTCCCACGGGATCAGGTCTCATCAAAGTAGACGCAATGGCTTCGGACGAAGCCATCCATCTGCTGCGAGCTGGGCTACCAGATGATTCTCCGGGTGATTTTGAATCTCTGGCAGCTTATCTGGGAGAATGGCCGCTTCTGTTGAAGCTTGTGAACGGCCAACTAAGAGAGATGGCGGTAGAGGGTGGTCTCTCAGTTCCAGAGGCTCTGAAGGAGATCCAGAAAGCTCTCACTACAGAAGGATTATCTGCATTCGACAAGGACGACTCCGATTCTCGGCATGCTGCGGCATCAAGAGCAATTCTCGTGAGCGTTCAACAGCTGCCAGAGAAGGAGAAGGATCTGTTTCTGCAGTTGGCCGTCTTTCCCGAGGATGAAGCCATTCCAGTTTCGGTCCTGCAACGCTATTGGGGTCTAAGCCGTTTCGCTGCTTCAAAGATTTGCCAGCATCTCTACGACCTTTCCCTGCTGCTGCGATTTGACCGGAAGAGCGGAACGATCCGCCTTCATGACGTCACGCGGAGGGTTTTGGTAGAGCAGAGTGGGGGAGCGCTCCTTTCGCTCCACGCCCGGCTATTGGAAACTCATCGCCCGCTGAGTGGCAATTGGACAGACCTTCCGGTTGAGGAAAGCTATCTCTGGCGACGATTCCAGGAGCATTTCCTTGGCGCTGGTTCTCGGTCTGAGCTCAAGACATTGTTGATCAACTTCTCATTTCTGGAAGCGAAGCTATTGGCTACGGAAATCAACTCTCTAATTGCCGGCTACGAACCCTTTGTTGGGGAGGACCAAGAGCTTCGTCTGATTCGGGATGCGCTTCGACTCTCGGCGCATATTCTCGCCAAGGATCGAGCACAGCTTTCCTCTCAGCTTGTTGGTCGCTTGGGAAATAGGGAAGAAAAGCGCCTTCAAGCTCTCGTTGGAGAAGCAAGATCCCAGCGAAGAGGGATCGGGCTTTGGCCCAGGACAGGGAGTTTGACTCAGCCAGGCGGCGCATTGATTCGTACCCTCGAAGGACACACGGATGGGGTCAGAGCGGTAGCGGTGGTGGACGGCCGGCGCGCCGTCTCCGCCTCCGACGACGGGACGCTTCGGGTGTGGAATCTGGAGAGCGGACAGACCCTAAAAACCCTCGAAGGACACACCAATGGGGTCAACGCGGTGGCGGTGGTGGACGGCCGGCGCGCCGTCTCCGCCTCCGACGACGGCACACTTCGGGTGTGGAATCTGGAGAGCGGACAGACCCTAAAAACCCTCGAAGGACACACCGACGGGGTCAACGCGGTGGCAGTGGTGGACGGCCGGCGCGCCGTCTCTGCCTCCTCCGACGGGACGCTTCGGGTGTTGGACCTGGAGAGCAGACAGACCCTCAAAACCCTCGAAGGACACACGACTAGGATCAGCGCGGTGGCGGTGGTGGACGGCTGGCGAGTCGTCTCCGCTTCCGACGACGGGATGCTTCGGGTGTGGGACTTAGAGAGCGGACAGACCTTCAAAGCCCTCGAAGGACACATGACTAGAATCAGCGCAGTGGCGGTGGTGGACGGCCGGCGAGTTGTCTCCGCCTCCGATGACGGGATGCTTCGGATGTTGGACCTGGAGAGCGGACAGACCCTCAAAACCCTCCAAGGACACACGGCTTGGGTCACTGCGGTGGCGGTGGTGGACAGCCGGCTCGCCGTCTCCGCCTCCGGCGACAGGACGCTTCGGATGTGGAGCCTGGAGAGCGGACAGACTCTCCAAACCCTCGAAGGACACACGGATGGGGTCAACGCGGTGGCGGTGGTGGACAGCCGGCTCGCCGTCTCCGCCTCCGACGACAGGACGCTTCGGGTGTGGGACCTGGAGAGCGGACAGACTCTCCAAACCCTCGAAGGACACACGGCTTGGGTCAACGCGGTGGCGGTGGTGGACTTCCGGCGCGCCGTCTCCGCTTCCTACGACCGGACGCTTCGGGTGTGGGACTTGGAGAGCGGGGAAATGCTAGCCGTGATGACAATGGATGCGCCCGTCAGGACTGTTGCCGCAACCCCAGACGGGAAGATGATTGTGGCTGGCGATCAGGCGGGGAGGGTGCATTTCTTCGATCTAGTGGAGCCGGAGTAGTTCCGAATTCCGCTGCGTCGTCCAGAAAACACCCGCCCTGTAAGGGCGGCTTTTGCCCAGCCTGGGGTTTCAACCCCAGGTACGAGCCATCCCAATCAACAAGCCCCGGAGGGCCGGCCGATCTCACCGTATGCGCACCAATCGGCCACCCCTGCGGGGTTTGGATAATGTGGGGGACGCCTACCTGGGGTTGCCACCCCAGGCTGGGCAACGACCGCCCCTGCAGGGGCTTAAGAAAAGGACGCCGAGACTTCGGCTGCGCCGCAAGTCTCGAGGGGGAGGTCACTCCCCCCGCGGGGAGAATGACGCGCTCCGCGGGGAGCGTGAGCCAGGTCGCGGGGATTGTGAGCCAGGACCCGGGGAGGGAGAGGCGGGAAGGTTCGTGGATGCCTCAGCAACCGGGGACTGTTTGCTGGGAGCCGGGGATGCACACCTGAGAGCGCTACCGGATGTGCGGCGATCCGGGGAAGCTGTGCGCCGTAGCGGGGAGAATGCCGCCTGAAGAGAGCCGGGCGTCACGTCCACCAGGGCGAATGCCCGCCCCCTGCCTTGCGATGACGGTAGAGCGCTGGACGCCTCCGGTGGACGCGGGTCAGGGCATCCCGGTCAGCACCTGCGGGACTGGGTACCGGTGCCGCGACCCAGTTCGTAGCCGAGCGGCGCTGCTCCTCGCGGCGCTCTTTGCTGCGTTTGTGTCCTGATTCGCAACGTGCACAACCGCAAGCGTAATGCACGGGGCTCTCTTCTCCTGAAGGAACAAGGCAAGGCGGCCTCCGCCGGATTCAATCCCGGCGGCGAGGCCACCGTCGTACTGGAATCTCTCGGAGCCTTCGGAGCCCTGGGCTATGCTTAAGCTCTACCGAGAGGAGCGATCCATGCTGCCGATACCCGAGCTCGCAACCGCCGCGGTGACCGCCCTCGTCCCCTATCTGGCGGCCGCTGGAACCGAGGGGGCCAAAAAGGTGGGAAGCGTCGCGGGCGAGAAGCTGGCCGGCCTCTTCGGCAAGCTCAAGGCCCGGCTTTCGCCGGCAGGCCAAGTGGCGCTCTCGAATCTGGAGAAGACCCCCACCGACCCAAATACACAGACCATCCTGGGCCAGCAACTCAAGAAGCAGCTTGGCGAGGACGCCGACCTCCACGCCGTGCTGACGGCCCTCCTGGAAGAGCTTCGCTCGGCAGCCCCTGCCGTCACCCAGACCAGCACCATCGTGGGGACCGACAACTCCAACGTCCAGATCTCCGGCAGCGGCAACCAGGTGGGGGGCCTTGGCAGAAAGTCCTGATCTCCCGGCGGCCGACCCCGGCGGAGCGCGGCAGCACGCCCAGGTCTCCGGTGCGGGGCACGTCGTCGTTCAGATCGTCGGGGACGGCAATACGGTCCTCGCCGATACCCCTCACCTGCTGCTGACCCGCTACCTCAATCGCCGGCTGGCCGACGGCGAGAACCGTGGAGACGCGGCGCTCCTCTCTCCGTACTCCCTCGCCGTTCCCCTGGTGGGCCGGGAGACGGTGCTGTCCGATCTCTGGACCTGGATGAACGGCCGCCAGCGCATCTCGGTACGGGTCATGACAGCAAAGGCGGGTGCCGGCAAGACGCGTCTGGCCCTCTCGCTCTGCGAAGAAGCTACCGACGCAGGTTGGGGAGCCGGTTTCCTCACCGAGGGTGAGATGGTGCGGTTCCGCAACCAGCAGAACCTCTCCTTCTGGGGCTGGAATCGGCCGACCCTTATCGTGGTCGACTACGCCGCCGCCCGCGCACGGACCCTGCACGACTGGCTTGTCGAACTCGCCGATCACCTGAATCAAGAGGGTCCGCCCCTTCGTCTCCTCCTGCTGGAGCGTCATGCGGACCCAGCCGGCGGCTGGTGGCGGGAGGCTTTCGGGGTGGGTGGGGGAGACACCGAAGCGATCGCTCGGCTGCTCGACCCGGTGACGGGCCCCTATGCCTTATCGGGGCTCGTCGAACCCCAGGAGCGGCGGCGGGTGCTTGCGTCGATCCTCCAGCGGATCGGGAGCCCGATCCGGCTGCCAGAAGGGCCAGGCTTCGACCACCGGCTTGCCGAGCTCTCCTGGGGAGGAGAGTCGCTCTTCCTGTTGATGGCGGGACTGGTCGCCGCCCGCGCGGGCTTCGGAGAGGTCCTTGCTCTCTCGGCACCCGATCTCGGTCTGATCATTGCCGGCCACGAGATCCGGCGTCTTCACGACATCGCCGAGAGCCGGAAGCTTTCGAAGGAGTTCCTCTCCCATATTGCCGCCTACATCACCCTTTGCCAAGGGCTGAGTCATGACGAGGTCGAGGCGGTGATCGAGGAGGAGAAGGCGGCGCTACACTACAGCGCTACGGGAGACTTGCCCGACATCTTTGGCGCCCTCGCCGATGCATTGCCGGGAGATCCAGGCATTGTCGCGCCTATTCTTCCCGACGTTGTTGGTGAGGCCGTAGTTCTGGAGTCGCTGGGGGCGCGTCAGGGAGGAAAAAGGGCTCTGGAGGCGTTGTGTCGAGCTGCCCGGCGATCACAGGATCGAGTGACTCCGAGCTTGGTGCGCCTAGGAGCCTGCGCGCCAGGAATCCTGAGGCGAGATGTCCCCCTGCTGGGCGAGCGATCGCTGATTTCTCTAGGATGCTCTCCGTTCGAAAGAGCAGGGGGCCGAGCGGTTGGAGGAGAGCAA
>Ga0193706_1000066_pt1 | contig 85359 bp, 66 predicted proteins | sample U3c1metaG_FD_160130 | JGI IMG/M metagenome (GOLD analysis project Ga0193706, IMG submission 160130) | Soil microbial communities from a riparian zone of the East river system, Colorado, United States - U3c1 | ecosystem: Environmental > Terrestrial > Soil > Riparian zone | place: USA: East River...
TCGACTGGTCGCGGCGTCCGATTCGACGGCGCGCAGTTGATCGAGCGTGGCCGGCGACGGAGGGGGGCGCGACGGGCGCGCGGCTTCGGGAGCCCCTTCTTCACCTTCCCCTGTTTCTGTTTCTGTTTCTGTCCGGCCGTCGTCGCCATGACCGAGCGCGTAAGCTCCGAGCGCAGGCCCGAGCCAAGCGCCCCCCGGAGCCTGAGCGATGGCGGTAAATGCCTTGCCGGCACCCTCGTCGTCGCCCCGCAGCAGCCGTGTGCGGCCGAGCTCGAACCACAGGCTCACGCTTTCGCCATCCTGAGCGCCGCTCGCAATGAGCCGGCGCGTGGCGTCCTCGTACCAAGGCGTGTCCTCCAGGATCGACGCCAGCATGCGCGCGGTGCGGGCTAGTACGCTCGGTTGCACGCCGCACATGCCGGCCTGGCTAAGGGCGGCTTTGGCACCCGCAAAATCGCGCGCCTGTACAGCGAACACGTAAGCGGACAAAAGAAAGGCTCGCCCTTTCGCTTCGTCGCTGGGAAGCTCGCCGGCCATCGTCTCCAGCGCGGCCGCCAGGGCCGACGCTTCGGTGGCATTGCCGAGCAAGTCGATCTGCAAGGCTCGCGCGGGGATGCAACCCGGATCCGCAACGAGCGCGCGGCCGAGCGCGGCGAGCGCGCCTTGCGCATCGTCGCGGTTGGCCGCGGCCTCCGCCACGCGCATGTAAAGCGAGGCGGCGCTCGGTCCCGACATCCCCTGATCGAGCAGGGTTTCGGCGATGCGCTCGGCGGTCGCGGTGTCGCCCGCGGCTTCGGCCACCGCGAGGCGCGCTGTCAGGATCGGCCCTTTCGAACCGACTCGCTCGAGCGCACGATCGAGCAGCGACGCGGCGCGCGTCGCGTCGCCGAGCTGCTTGCGCGCGTCCGCCGCGCGTAACCAAGCGTCCGCGGCAACCTCGATCTGGCGCGCGAACCGGGGCACGCCGAGGCGATCGGCCTCCGCCGGATCGCCGAGACCCGTGATCACGAGCTCAGCTTGCGTCTCGAGGGCGTCGGCGAAGGCACCTTTGTCACCTCCGCGGATGGCGTGCCGCTCCAGGGCTTGAGCCGCCAAGAACCGCGCCCCCCCATCGAGCTCCATCGCCGAGCCGAGCAAGTGCGTGGCTTTTTCGCCGTCACCCTGCTCGGCCTGCAGCTCGGCGAGCGACACGAGCAAGAGCGCGTGCCAAGTCGCGTTCTTCTCCGATTTCGCACGCGCTTCGAGCGCCGACATGCGCAGCCCGACGTCGCTCGTTCGGCCCGCGAGCGCTTCGAGCTCGAGCCACGCGGTGATGTCCTGGGGACGCTCGTTCGTCGCCTGGACCAAGGCGCTGCGCCCCGCCGCGTCGTCTTTGCGGTAATCGATGGCAAACGCCGCCCTCTTCAAGAGGGCCCGGCTTCGCTCGCCCGGAGACTCGGCCGCCCTCAACAAGGCATCCAGCAATTTGGGAAGGTTCTTGACCGATTTTCGCCGCTCGAGAAGCCGCACCAGCCCTTCGAGCGGCTCGCGGAACTGGGGATAGGCGTTGAATGCCGCCAGAAATTCGCGGGCGGCCCCCATCTCGTCGCCGGCGCGCTCTTCCACGACGCCGAGCTCGTGGAGCAACAGCGCCTTGTGCTGTGGATCCGAGGCGCTGGCTTGCTCGGCTCGGAGGTAAATTGCGGCCGGCGAGGTGGCGCTGGGTCCGGGGGGAAAGCTTGTCGGATGGCTCGGCGCGCGAGGGGAATCGGACATGCAGAGCGGGCTTTTCTGGTTTGGGTCCGCGCCGTTCAATAAAGCCGGCGCCTAACGAATAACATAGGCGACGGTCGGGCCCCTGGATAGCCCCGTCATCCACAGGCAGTACGGACGGGGCCGCTTGGGCCGGTGGGGAAGCGCGTTCGCAGGCCAAGCGATGCGCTGACGCCGCTAGCGTTCACTTCCCTACCTTCGACGTGCCGCTCCACCGTCGTCCGTTTCGCCCGATCGATCGAGGGATCTGATCGTCAAGGGTCACGTCTTAGTCGATGCGCCGCACGATCCAAAACCCGCGCGGCGTGTCGATGGGTTCGCTCACACCTCCCTTAGGCAGCATGAACAGCGCGTATTCGACGGAAGGCTCGAGAACGCCCCGAGGAATGCGACCAGCATCGTCCATCGAGCCCTGATCGCCGCGCTGCACCTGCGCCTTGAAATCGGTGTTGGCCGCCTCGGCCAAGCTACGGGCCAACATCAGGGCTTCCTGCTTCGGTCGCGCGCTCGATGGCGCAAGCTCGGCGCCGCGGTACTGAACCAGAATGACGCCGAAACGTACGGTCTTGGGCGATCCGGTGGGGAGCCCGGCACCCAGGTCGTCGGGCTTTGCTTCGATGTTTGGACCGGCGCTGGCGAGACCTCCATCAGCGTCGAACTTCAGGGTCAGCAGCGGTTCGGTTGCTGCCCCTGCATCGGTTGCGCCTGGGGCGGTTCGCCCTTCGCGTTCAGCGGAGGCGGCCGCTGCGACAGTCGAGCTCGACGGTCCTCGGCCGCTTTTCCACACCAGGGCCCCGATCAGGGCCACCAGTGCTGCGCCCACGACGACGGTGGTCCACCGGTTCATTGTCTCGGGGCGCGTAGCATGACTGGGCGCAGCAGGGGAGTGCGTGGTGTGGGCCTTCGGTTTCGGTCGGTATGCTCAACGAGCGATTGAGCGACGACAAAGGAGTCAGGCTACGTCGGAAGACGTTCAAAATGGTAAAACATTTCAACCTCAAACCCTGATAAATGAATGGAGGAGCGGGGCAGCATGTTCAAAGTCGAGTGCGAGGGATGCAGCGCTCCGTACGAGATCGACGAGCGCCGTGTCCCCGCGTCCGGGCTCAAGATGCGGTGCCCGAAATGCGGCGCGAGCTTCCTCGTGCGCAAGCCCGACGGTGACGGCGACGCAGAGCTGCCGGTCATGGTTTCACCCAAGCCTGCCCCGCCGCCACCCCCCCGCGCCGCGATGGGAAGCGCTCCGGCAAAACCTGCGGCGCCAAGTCCGGCCGCGAAGCCCCTCGCGGCGGGTCCAGCGGCTGCGCCCGTCAAGCCCGCGGTACCCGCATCTCCCGTGATGCCTGCCAGGCCTGCGCCTGTCGCGAGTCCAGCCGGTCTGCCCGCGAGGCCCGTTGTCGCGAGTCCAGCCGGTCTGCCCGCGAGGCCCGTTGTCGCGGGTCCAGCCGGTCTGCCCGCGAGGCCTGCTGCGGCCAGTCCAGCTGCTGCACCCGCGCGACCTGCACCTGTCGGAGCGGCCGCCGCAGCATCCGCGGATCTTCCAGCTGCGGTCGGAACAGGGATTGCGCGACCCCCCGGGGTGCCGGGTGCGGGTCCGCCACGTCCTCCGACGGTTTCCGGCGGAGGAGCGGCCGGCCGGCCACCGGCCGTGCCCGCAGCGGCTCCCAAGCCGCCCATCGCTGCTGGTGCGGTCGCGCCGGCACGAGTTCCACTCGCATCCGCGCCCCGCGCGCCCGCTGCGCCTTCTCCAGGGGGTGGTGGAGCGCCGCGCGCCCCGGCCATCGCAGCGCCGCCAGCATCACTACGCGACGAGGATTTCACCGCTGAGGATGACGAAGCCGATTTGCCGGCAGCCCTCGGCGGGTCTGTGCAGGTTCCCAAATCCCCGCTGAAACCGACCGGTGTGGGACTGAGCGCCCCTGCGCCGAAACCACCCGGTGCCACGGCGTCGCCGGTGCGAGCTCCCGCAGTCCCGTTCGCACCGAAAGCAGGACTGGGGACCAGCAACGCGGCCGTTCTCGGCGAGATCGATCTGCCGTCCCCAACGGCAGGCAAGGTCTCCACGCCGCGACCTGCCCCGTTCTCGCTGAGCTCCGCACCGCCCCGCACCGGCGCGAAGGCGACGCGCGCCGCGATCGGTGAAGACGAGGATCTGCCCGCGGTCCTCTCGGGAGGAAAGGTGGCGTCGTCGGGTCCTCCCGCCGGACTTCCCGCGCGCGCCCTCGATCGCACACCTGCCTCCGATCTCCCCGCGGTGGTCGGCGCCGGACTTCCGTCGCCTGCCGTGGATCTGCCCGCGTCGACGGCGGGGAATCCCGCACCGACCGCGGGACTTCCCGCCGCCGCCAAGTCGCGTTCGGCCAAGCTCCCGTTCGGTGAGATCGATCTCCCGCTTCTCAGCCCCGAGCCTCCGGTGCTCTCTGCGCCGCTGCCGAGCCCGCGCCCCCCTTCGGCCGCGCCTCCCCGCAAGACATCTTTGCCCCCGTTCTCGCTGGGATCGGAACCGCCCGCTGAAGTCTCGGAGGAAGACCTGCTCGAGGGCTCGTTTCCTCCGGGTCCAGCGGCGGGGAGCGTTCAGCGTGGTGCAGGAGGAGGCATTACGTTCGGCGAGCTCGATCTCGGCGGGGGTGACGACCTCGGCGAAGCGCTGCTCGGCGAGTCGTCGGCACGTTCGGGCTCGGTTCCTCCGCTCGGTTCACCCCAACCGGGAAAAATGGCCTCGGGTCCGCCCGGAGCCGCGCGCAAATCCGATCCGGGTGTGCCGCCGCCCGAGGACGACATGGAGTTTGGTGGCATCCCGCAGGCCGCAGAGGGCGGAGGCGGGGGGCTGCCGGGGATGGTGTCGCTACCGAGCCCGGCGCGCGCCAGGCCGGACGAAGCGGCGGCCACGCCGAAGAAACCGTCGCGTACGGGCCGCGTGGTGGCGGGACTCCTGGCCCTGACGATGCTGGGCGGCGCCTCGCTCGAAGTGGTCACGCCCTTCGGCGCCTTCGGCCGGCATGCGCTGGTCGACCTGCTCAACCGCGACAAGCTCGCGGCGCTGCAGGTATCGACCGTCGACGACGCGCGCCGCCTCTTGGCCACGGACACGTTCGGGGACGCCAACAAGGCGCTGGCCCAGATCGACGCCGCTCATACCGCGACGCCGCGGCTCAGCGCCCTTCTCGCCTATGGCGCATTCGCCGGCTACATCGTCGAGCTGCGCTACGGCCGCAGCTCGTACATCGATGCGCACGCCAAGCAGCAGCTTTCGCAGGTTCCGCCCGACGTCTCCAACCTCTACGCCGACCTCGCGCGTGCCGCCGAGGCGGCCATCGAGTCACAGCTGCCGCGCGCCAAGCAGATCGTCGAATCGCTGGCGCAGCGCGAACAGCAGAACCTCGACGTCGCCATGCTGGCCGGCGAAGTCGATCTGCTCGTGAAAGAGCCGCAAAAGGCGCTGGAGAGCTTCGGCCGGGCAGCGTCGCTCGATGGCGGCGCAGCCCGCAGCGCCTTCGGAGTGGCGCGCGCGCAGGCCGCGCTCGCCAAACAAGAGGCATCCAACGCAGAAGCAGAGAAGGTGCTCAAGCAGTCCCCCCATCACGTCGGCGCACGTCTCTTGTTGGCGCGCTCGTCCTGGAACACGACGCGTGACGAAGCGACGACACGCGCCCTTCTTGCGGAAATCATCTCCGCCGGACCGACCCGTGACGCCGCCAGTCCCGTCGAGCTGGTGGAAGCGCTGACCGCCATGGCCCGCGTGCACATGGCGCGTTCGCGCTTGACCCAGGCCGAGTCCACGCTCGGCGAGGCCCTCAAGATCGACCCCAAGGCCGGTCCCGCGCTGGCCGGCATGGGGGAGCTGCTCTATCGCGAGGGGCGCTACACCGACGCTCTTGCTCGCTTCGAAGCTGGCGTGCAAGCCGATCCCGAAGGTGTCGCCGCCAAGATCGGCGCCGCCAAAACCAAGATCGCCCTCGAGCGTCTGCAAGAAGCCAAAGAACAGCTGAAGAAGCTGCGCGACGCGCGACCGACCGACATCGAGGTCGTCTACTGGCTCGGTCGCGCGGAAGAAGCGCTCGGCGACAAGACCGCTGCCGAACGGGACTACGGCGAAGCCATCACCCACGGCCCGAGCAAGCCCGAGGTGGTGCAAGCCTATGTCGCGCTGTCGCAGCTTCTGGCGAGCCAGGGGCGTCCTGCCGACGCGCGCGCCAAGCTAACCGAAGCGAAGGCAGCGCTTCCGCCGTCCGCCGCCATCTACCACGCCATCGGCGACGTCGAGCTCATCTCCGGCCGTTATGACGAAGCGCGCGAGGAGTACGAAGCCGCGCTGCAGAGCGACTCCGAGGATATCGCCTCGCGTTTCAAGCTCGGCGTCACCTTCCGCCGCATGAACAAGTTCGACGAAGCGCAGGCCGAGTTCGACAAGGTGGCGGAGCAAGACAAGGAGTACCCCGGTCTCGCCCTGGAACGGGGACTGCTTTTCGAGGCAAGCAACCGCACCCGCGAGGCCCTCGCGTTCTACCAACAAGCTCTCGCCAAGGCGCCCGACGATCCCGACATGATGCTGCGGGTCGGTTCCGCCGAGGTGGTCGCCGGCCAGGCCAGCCAGGCGGAAGAGGTGCTGCGCAAGGTCATCGGCAAGCGCCCCAATTCCGCGGAGGTGAACCACTACCTCGGTCGCGCGCTCCTCCTCAAGGGCACGAACCTCGCCGAAGCCCTTCGCTACTTGAAACGCGCGGTCGAGGTCGATCCCAACCGCGCCGAATATCATCTCTACGTCGGATGGGCCGCCAACGAAGCCGGACAACCGGCGGTGGCACAGGACGAGCTGACCAAGGCCCTCGGTCTCGACAAGGGTCTCGCCGACGCCTACTGGCAGATCGGCGTCATGCAGCGCAAGCAAGGCGCCGTCATCGACGCCATGAAGAACCTGCAAAAAGCGCTGGAGCTTCGCCCTTCGCGCTTCGAAGCGTTCGCCACGCTGGCGGAGTGTTACGAGGACGAGAACAAGATCGGCGAAGCCATTCTCTCTTGGCGCAAAGCCATCGCCGCCGACGGCAGCCGCCCCGAGTGGCACTATCGTCTGGGCAAGCTCCTCGGGCGCGCCGGCGAAACCGAGCTCCGCGAGGCGGTCACCCTGAGCGAAGCGCGCGAGATACGGCCGGCGTGGCTCTCGCAAGCCTACTTCGAGCTCGCGGAGGGCGAGCGCATGACGGGAAAGCGCGCCGACGCCATCCAGCACTATCGAAAGTTCATCGCCCTCGCCAAGGTCGACTCGCCGTACCGCGGCGAAGCGATGAAATGGCTCGCCGCCTACGGCGCGCCTTACGATCCCGGCGCCCCCTGACGCTTCCAAAAACTTGGCCCCCTCCTCCCGGGTCACGCTAGGCGTGACGATGAGGAAAGGAGCGATCGCGTCATGAAAATACGCCGACCTCAGGTCGTGCTCATCGCCTTTGCCGTTGCCTCGTGGTTCGGAGCTGTCCTCGAGCTCGGTGCCGCGTCGGGATGCAGCGGCCACGATTGTCGGGAGCACGGCAGCAGCGTGCGGGGGCCCGGTAGCGCGCCGTAGCCCGGCGAAAGATCTCCTCCTGCGCCGTCGACGACGCCGGTGATCCGCCTCGACACGCTCTCTGAACGCCGTCAGAGTTCCACCCGTGAACGAATCGGAAATTCTCCGTCAATCCGCCCTCCAGCAAGGCGCGATGATTCGGGCCGGTCAGCTTTCGTCCGAGGAGCTGACCGCTCTCTACCTCCGCCGTATCGAACAGTTCGACGACAAGATCCACGCCTTCGTCGAGGTGAACGTGGAGGAAGCGCTGCGGGCGGCGCGCAAAGCCGATCGCGCGCGCTCCCCCGACGGTGCGTTGTTTTACGGCGTGCCCACCGCCATCAAAGATTTGAACGCCGTCCGCGGCACCTTCATGCGCATGGGCTCACGCGCGTTTCCGCGTCTTCTGACGCCCGCCGACGATCTCGTCGTCGCTCGGATCCGGCGCGCGGGTTTCATCATCGTCGGCAAGACGGCGACCTCCGAGCTCGGCGCGCTCCCCGTCACCGAGCCCGACATCCACCCCCCGAGCCGCAACCCCTGGGACCTCGGCGTCACGCCGGGCGGCTCGAGCGGGGGCGCCGGTGCGGCCCTCGCCGCTGATCTCATCCCCATCGCCCAGGGGAGCGACGGCGGCGGCTCGGTTCGCATTCCGGCCTCTTTCTGCGGCGTCGTCGGCTTCAAGCCGTCGCGCGGCGTCGTCGAAAATCCCTTCGGCATGGATCCGCCCGACATCGTCTGGACCTGCGGACCGATGGGGCGATCGGTCGAAGACGCAGCTGCGTTGCTCGACGTCATGGCCAAAGCGTCCCCCGTTCCTTCGGCAGCCCTCGACCCTCCACCGGGCGCCCACTTGACCTTCCTCGAGCTCTGTCGTCGCCAGGTCCGGCCCTTGCGCATTCGCGTCGCCACCGATGTTCACATCGTCGCGACGACCGACGAAATTCGCGCGGCCACCGAGCACGCGGCCAACCTTCTTTCCGAACTCGGCCACCGCATCGAGCCGCAGCCCGCACTCTCCGGCGTCGAGATCGACGAGTTTCTCCCCATTTGGCAAGAGCTCGTGGCCGCGGTTCCGGTGTCCGACTGGTCGCTCACCCAGCCGCTCACGCGCTGGCTCGCCGAGGAAGGCAAAAAGCTCCAGCGAAGGGACGTGGCCGCGAGCATCGCCTCCCTCACCGATCGGATCCTCGCCATCTTCGGCGACGTCGACATGTGGCTCACGCCAACGGTTGCGGTTCCCCCTTTCCCCATCGGCACGCTCAAAGACATGGCGCCCCTCGCCACGTTCCGTCGCGCCGCCGAGCTCGGCGCGTTCACGGGACCCTTCAATGTCTCCGGTCAACCGGCCATCAGCATTCCCGCGGCGCGGAGCCCCGCCGGCCATCCGATCGGCGTTCAACTCATCGGCAAACGCGGCGACGACGCGACGGTGCTCGCGCTAGGCCGCGCGCTCGAAGAGCGCCTCGGATGGCGACTGCATGCTTACGGGTAACATCCCGTGAAATGTGGGTCGTTCCTCAAAATGTGTACTGAACATTCGCGTTGAAAAGGCCGATCCACTGCGAGTATTTGCCGCCGCCGTCGGGGCGTGCCGTCGGCTTAACGGATTGGGTGAGCTCGCTCTTGCCCGTATTGTCGCGACTCAAATACTGGATGTGGGTGTACGAGCCGGCGACGAAGAGCGACGGGAGAATGCCAAAGCGCGCACCGAGCGCGGCCGAAATGTTGTTCGCGTCGCCGATGGCCGGGTCGAGCGTCTCATCGGGTGCCGCCGCAGTCTCGAAGCCGAGGCCGCCGAAAAGCTCGATGGTCGGTTTGAGCCATTGACTGATCCCTGCTCGTATTCCGACCGTGTCGTTCCAACGCCGCCGCAGATTCTGCAAGACCGCGCCGTTGCCTGAAGCGTCGGAGCCGTCGGGGTTCACGACGCATTGATAGTCCTTTTGATCGAGGACCACGCACTGCGTTTTCATGACGCTCCAGCGTGTGAAATCGCCGAAGACGCGGAGTTCCATCGTAGGGTTCGGTCGAAAACGCGCGCCCAGGCGGATGATGTCAGGCAGCGCCTGGTTGAATTTCACGGGAAACGGCGCGCTCGAGCCGAGGTACGTGTTGGTCAGCGTGCCCTTCAGCACCTGCGGGCCGAGTCCGGGTTGAGCCTGGTACGAGGCGCCCACCCACAGTCGGTCGGGGATCGCTTCCAGCATCGCTCCGACGGCGAAGCTACCGTGCGTGCCGCTCACGTCGACGTCGGCGCGTCCTTCGTTGTTCGGCTCGGGTTTACCCACGAATGCAAAGCCTTTGGCCTGGAGGCTCTTGACCGACGAGAGCACCAGGTTGCCGGACGCGCCGATGGAGAGCGGTCCGATGCGATAGGCGGCGCCCGCCGTCAGGTAGATGAAGGTGAGCGCGCCCTCGATCCCATGCCAGCGCTGAACGCCATCGACGGCCAATGGGAATTGCGTGTTGTTGGCAAACTGGTCGTTCTTGTCCCAGGAGGCGCGCCCGCCGAACGGCACGGAAAGAGACGCACCGAAGGCGAGGTTTCCGAGCTTGGTCGTCGCCCCCAGCATGGGGCCGCCGAAGACGTTGAAGAGCCTGGCCTTCCCACTTGCCTGGCCTTCCGCTCCCATCGGGTCCACGGGGTCGTTGGGCGAGACCGCGTGCTCCCAGGTGGCGCTCCGCAGGGCGAGCGTGCCATCGGCGAAGATGTTCGTGCCCTGGCTGAACCCGATGCCCGCGGGATTGTAGTAGAGCGCCGTCGGATTGGTGGTGACGACGGTGCCGTGCTCACCCCCGAAGCGCGCCGCCGCGAAACCGGCGGCGCGAGCCTCGCGCGGCGAGCCCGAGATGGCGCTCGCCGCGACGATGCATGCTGCTGTGGCGAAGGAGGACCTTTTCATGTCGCCGTGCAAGTGCCGCGCGATCAGGGCAGAGCGGCCCGGACTTCGGCGCACGTCGCCGCGTCCGGCACTCTCTTGGCGACGAAGGTCGCCCCCGTCGGCACGTAAACGGTGCGCGAGTCGTCGATGAACTTGACTTGATTCATGTCGCACTCGGCGTTCATCGTGTTGTGGCAACCGATGACGTGGTTGTCGAAGAACTTGACGTTGACGGTCCCGACCTGGTCGTTGCAAGTCGTCGTCATCCCCTTCAAGGAGAGCACGTTCCTCGAGGCGATGTAGACACGGTCGGCCGCCGGAGCGGATCCGAACACGCCGAGCGATGTCGGCGGAAAGACGTATCCGTTGCCGTTCTTGGGAACCCCCGTGATGCCGAGCTTGCCGTCACCCTCGGCATCGACGCCCATGATGGTGTTGTAGGTCGCTGGCCAGGCGGCGTTGAGCGGGTCGTTCATCATCATGCCGACGAGGGCGATCGTGGATTCCATGTCGACGGCGCTTCCCGGGTTCCAGCCGCCGAAGGTCCCCTTCTGTTCGAAGACCGGAATCGACGGCGCGTCCCAAGCAGCAAAGGGAATTTCGATGGAGACTTTTTCTCCGCCCGCGGCGATGACTCCCACGGCGTTCAAGATGATGTCCGGAAGCGTGGTTCCGCACGAATTCGCCTGACCGGTGAGCTGCGTCCCGTTGGCGGCCAGCTTGGCCCTGTTCCAGAGATGGACCTTGCCGGTCCCCGGGTTGGTGGCGAGTGCGCCGTCCCACTTCACGTCCATGGTGATGTGAATGGCGAGCGTGAAGTTGGCGTAGCTCGGACAACCGCCGTCCGAGGTTCCACCCGCACCCGCCGAACCTCCGGTCGAGCCCGCTGCACCACCGGTGCCCGCCGTTCCTCCGGTCGACCCGCCGTCGGCGCCCGCCGTTCCTCCGGTCGCACCGCCGTCGGCGCCCGCTGTTCCTCCGGTCGAACCGCCCGTTCCTGCGGAACCGCCCGTTGCTCCGCCCGTACCTCCGGCACCGCCCGTGGCTCCGCCTGTACCTCCGGCACCACCCGTTGCTCCGCCCGTACCTCCGGCACCGCCCGTGGAACCACCGGAACCTCCGGCACCGCCCGTGGAACCACCGGAACCTCCCGTTGATCCGCCTGAGCCGCCGTCCCCTCCCGTCGCACCGCCCGCGCCGCCCGCTCCGGCTTGTGTCTCCGAATCGCTCTGACCACAGGCTGTCGCGATCGCCGCCACTGCCAGCCAGATGCCTGCGCGCCGCAAGCCGCTGCTCTTGCAGGTATTCATGGGTTCCTCCGGATATGAAAAGTGCCTACCATTTGGTCGAGGTAAAGGCCGAAGTTGTGAAAAGTACGGCCCCAGAAGGGCCATTAGAGGCCAACTCCTCTTGCCTTGTTCTCTACCAAGTGGTAGAGAGTCTGTCAATGGATACCTCGGCGCAGATTCGCGACGCGGCGATGCGTCTCTTTGCGCGCGACGGCTTCAACGGCACCCCGCTGCAAGCGGTTGCCGACGAAGTCGGTATCACTAAGCAAACCTTACTCTACTACTACCCGTCCAAAGAGGAACTCCGGCGCGCGGTCCTCGGTCAGCTCATCGAACACTGGCGTCAGACCTTGCCGCGTTTGCTGGAGGCGGTGACGAGCGGTTCGGGACGATTCGAAGCGCTGACCGGCGAGCTCGTCCGCTTCTACCACACCGATCCCGACCGGGCGCGCCTCATCCTGCGCGAGATGCTCGACCGACCCGACGACATGCGCGCGCTCCTCGTGGAGGGGCTCCGTCCGTGGCTTCTTCTCGTCGCCGAGTACATCCGCCAAGGGCAGGAGAGCGGCATCCTCTACGAAGACGTCGATCCTGAAAGCTACGTGATGCACGTCATCATGCTGGTGGCGACCACCGTCGCCAACCTCGAAGTTTTGCCGCGCGTGCTTTCCGAAGGGCGCGCCAAGGACGGCAGCGCCGGCGAGGCGCGCTACCTGGCCGAGCTTTTCCGTATCGCCAAAAACAGCCTTTTCAAACCCCGCAAGAGAACGGCCAAACACTCGGTCGCGGCCGCAACCATCGAAGGAGAACACAGGAGATGAGCGCAGTGGGACGGGCGTTGTCCGTTTTGAACCGATTGGCGGGGTCGGAATTCATCGATCGTTTCGGGCTGCGCGGGCCAGCGCAGGCGATGGCGTACCGCGCCGTCAAGAACGGCGTCGTCCTCGGCGATGCCGCCACCAAACGGTTCAAATCGCTGACCAAGCTCGCCAAGGCCGAGCACTTGCCTGCCGCGCCGACGCGCGAGCTCTTCGATCTCAGCTTCACCGAAGAGCAGGACATGATCCAGGACAGCGCGGCGCGAGTGGCCAAGGAGTACCTCCGCCCCGCCGGAAACGCGGCGTCGGCGTCCGCCAAAACGCCCGACGAGATCCTGGCGCGGATCAACGAGCTCGGTCTGCTGCAGTACGCGATTCCGGAATCGCTCGGCGGCGTCGGCCATGAGCGTGCGCCTGTCACCAGCGTGCTGGTCGCCGAAGCGCTCAGCTACGGAGACATGGGGCTGGCGGTGGCGGGCCTTTCGTCGGTGGGGGTCGTCAACACCCTGGTGCGCTGGGGTACGGCCGAGCAGCAAGCGAAGTACCTGCCCGCCTTCCTCGAGGAGCGTCCCGCGGTTGCCGCGATCGCATGGATGGAGCCGCACGCCCTCGGCGATCCGCTTGCGCTGCGCACCCGCGCACGGCCCGATGGGCCGGACTTCGTGCTCAAAGGCGCCAAGACGATGGTGCCCCTGGCCGAGCGGGCCGAGCTCTTGCTGGTCAGCGCCGAAGTCGACGGTCGCGGGCCGGCGGTCTTTCTGGTCGAGCGGGGAGCACCTGGTCTTAGCACCCGGGTCGATCCCGGGATGGGCGTGCGCGGCGCCTCGCTTGGTCGCATCGATCTCGACGACGTCCGCGTCGACGGGGGAGCGCTCCTCGGCGAAGAACCGTCGGCAGCGATGTACGAAGAGATGGTGGACCTTTCGCGTATCGCTTGGTGCGGACTCGCCGTCGGCACCGCCCAGGCCGTTCTCGACTACGTCATCGAATATTGCAACGACCGCATCGCCTTCGGCGAAGCGATCAGCAATCGTCAAGCGGTGGCGTTCACCATTGCCAACATCGCCATCGAGCTGGAAGGGATGCGCCTCTTGACCCTGCGTGCGGCGAGCCGCGCCGAGCAAGGTCTCCCTTTCCACCGCGAGGCTTATCTGGCGCGCGTGCTCACGGCCCACAAGGCAGTGGAGATCGGCACCAACGGCGTGCAGCTCCTCGGCGGCCACGGGTACATCACCGAGCACCCCGTCGAACGCTGGTACCGCGATCTGGCGGGCGTCGGAATCATGGAAGGCGGCGTGCTCGCCTAGCCGCACCCGGGCACCCAAGACTCAACGACAGACGCAACGAGGAAGAACGATGGCCGTCAATCTCGAGATCCCCCGCCGGTTGGATGCATTCATCGATCAGGCTCACCAAGTCGCGATGCATGTCTTTCGTCCCATCTCGCGCAAGTACGATCTTGCCGAGCACACGTACCCCGTCGAGCTCGACATGCTGGCCTCGGTGATGGACGGGCTCACCGACGGCGGCGCCACGGGCGGCGCCGGCGCCCGCAATCTGCGCACGGTGAAGGCCGACGGCGACAGCAAGAAGGTGCGCAACGGCGGCAGCATGGCCACCGTGCTCGGCTTCACCGAGCTTTGCTGGGGCGACGTGGGGCTCGCCCTCACCATTCCACGCCAGGGGCTCGGCAATGCCGCCATCGCCGCCGTCGCCAACGAAGAGCAGCTGCAGCGCTTCAAAGGGCAATGGGTGGCCATGGCCATCACCGAGCCAGAAGCAGGCTCCGACTCGGCCAACATCCACACCACCGCGCGGCTCGACGGCGATCACTACGTCATCGACGGCGAGAAGATCTTCATCACCGCCGGCCAACGCGCCGATTCCATCGTGGTGTGGGCAACGCTCGACAAGACCGTCGGCCGCGCGGCCATCAAGTCCTTCGTCGTCGAAAAGGGCACGCCGGGGATGGAGCTCGTTCGTCTCGACCACAAGCTCGGCATCCGCGCATCGGATACCGCCACCGTCCGCTTCACCAATTGCCGCGTTCCCAAAGAGAACCTGCTCGGCAGCCCCGAGATCAACGTGCAGCGCGGCTTCGCCGGCGTCATGCAGACATTCGACAACACGCGGCCCCTGGTGGCGGCGATGGCCGTCGGTGTTGCCCGCGCCGCCATCGAAAGGACGCGCGAGCTCCTCGCCGAAGAGGGGATCGCGGCCGACTACAAGCGCTCGTTCTTTCACGCCAAGGCAGCCGAAGCCGAGCTCTATCGACTCGAAGCCGAGCTCGAGGCGGCGCGCCTTCTCACGCTCAAGGCGGCGTGGATGGCCGACAACGGCATGCCCAACTCCAAAGAAGCGTCGATGGCCAAAGCCAAGGCTGGCCGCGTCGGCAACGAGGTCACCCTCCGCTGCGTGGAGCTCTGCGCCGCGGCCGGCTATGGGCAAAACGAGCTGCTCGAGAAGTGGGCACGCGACTCCAAGATCCTCGACATCTTCGAGGGTACGCAGCAAATTCAGCTGCTCATCGTCGCGCGCCGCTTGCTCGGCAAGACATCGGATCAGCTGAAATAGGCGGGCGACGGCGCTTTTCCGGCGCCCTGGTGGGATGGGATCGAAGCGCGTGCTGCCGGTGCGTGTGTTTGGCGGATGTCCGCTTACATTGGCGTCGCGGTGCGGGTCGATGCTCGTCGACGTCAGCCACAATCGCGTATTCGCCACGCGAAGGCGTTGATATCGTGTTCCTTGGCAGCCCGAAGAAGGGGCGGGTTCGTTCTTCGCAAAGCTGCCCCCGGAAAGGGACGATGACCATGCGACATGGAGCTTATTGCTCGGGGCCGATCCTCGTAACGGCTTTTCTTGCGGGCTGCATGGCAGCCACGGTGAGCTGTGGCGGTGACGACAGTTCCAGTGGCGAGGCGGGCGGCGCTTCCGGAAGATCGGGAGCGGACGCTGGCAGCAAGGATGCCTCGTCCGAGGCGAAAGCGGGCTCGGGCGGCAATAGCGGCACGGGCGGCAGCGGTGGTACGGGCGGCATGAGCACCGGCGGCAGCGGTGGTACCGGCGGCGGCAGTGGCACCGGCGGCAACGCGGGCGCTGCTGGCGGCAGTGGCACCGGTGGCAGCGCAGGATCGGGCGGTGCCGATGGCGGCCCGCGCGACATCACTACCGAAGCCAACGGCGGCGCCGCGGGCAGAGGCGGAGCCGCTGGCAGCGCCGGCACGACGGGCACTGGTGGCCAGGCGGGCACGGACGGCGGCATGAACGATGTCAGCGCGGACGAGGGCGGTGGCGGCGCGGCGGGCACCGATGGCGGCGAGGATGCCGACGGAAGCGACAGCGGGCCGGCCCTCGACGCCACGCTCGACGCCAGCAACGATGCTACCGAAACCGGCGCCGACGCCGCGACTGATGGTGGTGATGGTGACGGCGGTTCACTTTGTACACCGGACAACACGCCGTGCTCGAACGGCGGCAGCAACGGCCTCTGCAAATCGCAAGTCTGCGCGGCGTGCACCGACGGCCCCGGCGGGGACGACGCCAACTGCGTGACGGCCTACGCTGGCGCGTACCTGTGTCTGAGCGGCGCCTGCTCCCCCGGCGATTGCCGCGTCAACGGCGATTGCGCGAGCAACCTGAACGGACCCTTGTGCGGCATCGCGCAACCGAACTTCTGCGCCAAATGCACGACCGACGGGCAGTGCCTGGCAGCCAATCCGGCGACGCCCGTTTGCAACACCGGGCCCGGCCTCTGTATCGCCTCGGCGGGAAGTTGCACCGGGCAAGCCGACAATACGCAGTGCTCGATCAACGGCGCCGACGTGTGCTGCGGCTCGGCCTGCACGCCGGGGGAATGTTGTCCCGGATCGCCCGGCAACACGTTCTGCAAAACCAAGCTCGCCAATAACAGCGCAGTTTGCTCGGCGGGTCACCTCTGCACCCTCTGCGACGCGGTGACCGGCTTGACGTTTCTCGTCGATCCGCTCTCCGGCGCCGACGTCGGCGCGACGGGAAGCGGCACGGCGGGGGGGCAATCCAACACCGGCTGCGCCTTCAAGACCATCACCCGTGCGCTCCAGGCCATTGGAGTAACGCCTGGGGCGGGGACCGTCGTTCAAGTGCGCAATACAGGGCCGGTCTCGGTCGCGGGTAACGGCGAGACGTTTCCCATCGACGTGACGGCCAACGTCACCATCACCGCTTCGGGGGGAGTGGTTACGGTCACGCCGCCCGCCGGACAAGTTGCGTTTGCATTTGCGTCGGCCGGCTCGGGCATCAACGGAACGCTCGGTGGCGGATCGATGGTCATCGACGGCGCGGCCAACACCGCGTTCAGTGCCGTCACGGCGACGACCGGTGCGACCGCCACCACGACGCTGCAGAATCTGACGATTCGAAACTTCTTGCGCGATGGGATCGTCGTCATCGCCGGTACGCTCACCATCCGACAGGGCGTGCTCGTGACCGGAAGCGGCACGACCGCGGCGCGGCGCCCGGGGCTCCACGCTACCGGTACGGGGCACGTCGACGTGACGGTGCCGGCGGGGCAGGCGACAACGGCGTTCAACGACAATACCCAGTACGGCATTCTCGTCGACGGCGCCGGCTCGGTGACCATCACCGGGTCGCAGTCGGGCGGAGCGGGAACCATTGAGACGCGCGGCAACGCCCAGGCCGGTCTCACCATCGCCCAGACGCCCGCCGTTGGCTTGCCCATCAACACCGTGACCGGCCTCTTGTCAGTGGGCACGCCGGCCGGCCATGGCATCCGTATCGGGGGCGGATCGAACGTGAAGGTTCGCAACAGCCACACCCTCGGCAACTTCAACAACGGCGTCATCGTGCTGACCACGGTGATCGGCGCCAACCGCTACAACGCGCTGACCGACATCGATCTCGGCAGACCCTCCGATCCAGGCAATAACCAGTTCCAAGCGACGATCGGGTCGAACGCCAACCAAGGCGCCGGCATCTGCCTCCAAGTGGACCCGAGCACGGGCACCCTGTCGGCACGAGGAAATCTGTTCTCGGGCGGCAAGAACTGCGCGACCACGGCAGCGTCGCTCACTTTCAACAACGCGAGCTGCGGCAGCAACCGCGATCTCGGGCTGGCTGTCTCGAGCGGCGGCGCGACCACCGGTAACGACATCGACGTCACGCAGTGCACGCATCCGTAGGCTGTCGAAAAACGGGCTTGCGGCAGGGCGTTGACGGTGGTGCGGCGTACCGCCGCATACCTGCGCGCGTCCAGCTCGCTCGATGGGAGCCTGCGCGAGCGTGCGCCGCGTCGCACGTGCCGGTGGATGTCCCGTTTTATATTACCAATTTGCCACGGTTGAGTTCTGCACTTCGGCTTGGGATTGAATCGGGCCAACGAGCTCGCCGCTGCTTGCACAGTCGCCGCACGGACGTGGAAAACGCCGGACACGCCATGTGGGAGTGCGTGCGACACTCGATTGGCAGGGCATCGATTGCCGGTAGAGGAAGGCTCTACGACGTCACGGCGTTCGCTGGCCATCGAGGATTCGAATAGCAAATAGGGTGGGGTGGAAGCCGAGCGTGCTGCACGGGTGCTACAATGCTCGCTAGTGCTTGTTCGGTGGTGCGCTCGTTGCGCTGCCCCGAACTTGCGGGGGGGGACGAGACGCCCAATGAAGACTCAATCTCCGCGCCTTGCGGTGACGAAGACGCTCACCGGCATCCGAGGATTCGACGAAATCACCGACGGTGGGTTGCCGCGCGGCCGAACGACCTTGGTGATGGGCGGACCGGGCTGCGGGAAGACGGTCTTTGCGCTTCAATCGCTGGTCAGCGGCGCGCATCGCGCGAAGGAAGCCGGCATCTTCGTAGCGTTCGAGGAGAGTACCCGCCAAATCGTCGCCAACGCAGCCACGTTCGGATGGGATCTTCCGGCGCTCGAAAAGAAGAAGCTCTTTTTCTTGGATGCACGCCTCTCCCCCGACGTCGTAAAGGCAGGGGAATTCGACCTGGTCGGCATGCTGAGTCTCCTTCAAGCCAAGGCCGAAGCGATTCATGCGAAGCGCATCGTCTTCGACGGGATCGACGTGCTGCTGAGCCTCCTCGACGACCCCGTCGCCGAGCGTCGAGAGATCTACCGCATTCGCGATTGGCTATCGCGGACGGGACTGACCGCCGTCATCACCCAAAAAGTCGGTGGGAGCGACGCAGATCAACGCTACGGCTTCCTGCAGTTCATGGTCGATTGCGTGGTCGTTCTTAGGCATCAGGTGCTCGACGGGTCGGCCTTCCGCAATCTTCGCGTCGTGAAATACCGCGGCTCGGGTTTCTCGGGCGACGAATTTCCGATTGCCCTCACGACAGAGGGCCTGAAGCTCAGCAATCGTGGTCCTACCGAGCTCCGTTATGACGTCACCGATGAACGGATCTCGTCGGGACTTCCGCGTCTCGACAATATGCTGCGTGGTGGCTATCACCGCGGTAGCAACGTCCTCATCTCCGGCGCGCCAGGAACCGCCAAGTCGACGCTGGCCGGGCTCTTCGCTGCCGCTGCCTGCCAACGTGGTGAACGGACATTGTATGTGAGCTTCGACGAAGGCGCGGCTCAGATCGTTCGAGATCTGCGATCGGTGGGCATTCGACTCGCCACCCATCAGAAGTCCGGCCTCCTCAAGATCTATTCGACCCGCACGCGGGGACCCAACGTGGAGGACCAGTTTGGTGATTTGCGAGCGAAGGTGCACGCGCACCAATGTCGTTGCTTGGTGATCGATCCGCTCTCAGCGCTCTCGGCGAAGGTTGCGCACCTCCCCTCCGTCGATGCGGCCCAGCAGTTCTTGGACTATCTCAGGGGGGAAGGGATCACGGTCGTGAATACCTCCTTGATGGACGGACTCACCACCGACGAAACAACGGCAACCGGCATCTCCACCATCGCCGATACTTGGATCCACGTCTCCTACGTCGTCCAGGATGGCGAGCGCAACCGTGCCCTGACGATCGTCAAATCGCGCGGCACCGGGCACTCGAACCAGGTTCGAGAACTGACGCTCTCCAGCGAGGGGGTCAGCCTTACCGACGTTTTCGTCGCGCAGGGAAAAGTGCTCATGGGCGTGGCGCGCTGGGAGTGGGAGCAGGAGGAGCGGGCGACGAAAACGCGCACCAAGGCTGCTACGGAGCTGAAACACTTGCAGTTGCAACTCGCCCAGGCGGAAGCGGCCGCGCGGCTTCAGGTCATTCAAACGGAGATGGAGGCCCGCAGCGCCGAGATCGCGGTGCTGGCTCTCGCTACCGGAACGGCCTCCAAGCTTCTCGTGACCGACCGAGAGGTGCTGCGCAAGATGCGTCACGCCGACAAGGAGGTCCGCGTCCCACAGCCAACGGACGCGAGGCCTATCGTTGCAAAAAACGGCAACAGCGGAGCCCACTGACATGTCCCGGGGCCGAAAGAAGAAGGTGGGGCTTCAATTGCGTCTCTATGTCGCGGGCAATGCTCCGAACTCGGTCGCCGCGATCGCCAATGCCAAGGCGATCTGCGACGCGCATTTTGCCTCCCAGCACAAGCTCGAAATCGTCGACATGCTCGAGCACCCGCAGCGGGCGCTGGCCGACGGGATTGTCGTGACGCCGACGCTCATCAAGCTGTTGCCGCTACCGGTTCAGAGAATGATCGGCAACCTCAGCGACACGAACCGACTGCTCCTCGCACTGACCCCCAAATGAGCTCCACTCAAATGCTGCCCAAGCGGGATCTGAGCCAACGGCTCTTCGAGGCAGAAGCGACCATCGAGGCGCTTTTGGCCGGTCAGATCGATGCGGTGGTGGATTCCAAGAGCAAGACGCCAGTTCTTCTTTCCAAAGCCCAAGAAGCGCTGCGCGAGAGCGAGGCGCGCTACCGCCGCATCGTCGAGACTGCGAACGAAGGAATCTGGACCATCGATACCGAGTCCAAAATCAGCTTCGTGAATCGCCCGCTCGCCGAAATGCTCGGCTACGTGCCCGAGGAGATGCTCGGAAAACCACTGGTCCAATTTGTGCCTGAGACGGCGAAAGGGAGCGAGGCGCTGCGAGGCAAACGTTCTCCCGACGCGATCTCGGAGGAGAACGAAGTCGGGTTCGTACGAAAAGATGGGTCCGAATTGTGGGCGCTACTCAAGACCAGCCCGATTCGAGACGCCAGCGGCAACCACGCCGGCACGCTCGCCATGATGACCGATCGGACGCGCTACCGGCAGGCCGAAGAGGCGCTGCGCAAGAGCGAGGAGCAGTACCGGCAAATCGTCGAGGCCACGACCGATGGCATCCTGAAGATCGACAGTGCTCAGCTGATCGTCTTCGTGAACCAACGGTTCGCCGAGATGCTCGGCTGCAAATCGCGCGAGATGATCGGGAAGAGCGTTTTCGCCTTCATGAGCGCCACCGCCAAGGTGACCGCGGCTCACGCATTCCAGCGTCGGCAAGGGGAAAAGGATGCCTTCGATGCCACTTTTCGTCACAAGGACGGGACCGATGTCTCCGTCAACATCGCAGACTCTCCCCTCGTCGACGGCAAAGGGCAACACGTTGGCAATTTGGCGGTGGTTCGAGATGTAACCGAACGAAGGAAGCTGCAGTCCCAGCTGATGGTCAGCGACCGCATGGCTTCGATGGGAACGCTGGCGGCGGGCGTAGCGCACGAGATCAACAACCCGCTGGCATGCGTGGTCGCAAATCTCGAATACATCGCCGAAAATCTCGACCGCATGGCCGGGGGCAACGGGCCCTCGATGTACTTCGCAGGGCGCGACACCTTGTTTCTGGAAGAGATCAAAGCACCACTCGACGACGCGCGTGCCGCGGCTCAACGGGTGCGATTCATCGTACGCGATCTCAAAATATTTTCTCGGTCGCCCGTCGGCGAACCGAGCGAGCCAGTCGACGTCGAGGCGACCATGGAATCGTCCCTGCGCATGGCCTGGAACGAGATTCGCCACCGCGCGCGCCTGGTCAAGCGCTATGGCGTCGTGCCGAGTGTCGAGGCCAACGAGGCGCGCCTGGGTCAGGTGTTCCTCAATCTGCTGGTCAATGCCGCGCAGGCGATGCCGGAGGGCCTAGCAGAACGAAATGAGATCTGCGTGAGCACCCGCCTCGATGGCGAGCATGTCGTCGTCGAGGTGAGGGACACTGGCGCGGGGATCGCGCCCGAGAATATCGGTCGGATCTTCGACGCATTTTTCACGACCAAGGAGGTGGGCATCGGAACGGGGCTCGGCCTCGCTATCTGCCAGCGCATCATCGCCGACATGGATGGAGAGCTGACGGTAGAGAGCGAAGTGGGAAAAGGAACCATCTTTCGAGTGGCCGTCCCGGTCGCCGGAAAGGAAGCGAAGGCCGTTGCTGCGCCGGTGAAGGAGGTTGCGGTCGCCGGTCGCCGCGGGCGAATCTTGGTGGTGGACGACGAGGTCTTCGTGGTTCGCGGTGTACAGCGAGTTCTCTCCAAAAATCATGATGTCGTGGCCGCACTTGCTGCAGGCGAAGCGCTGGCCCTCTGCGCGAGCGGTGAGAAGTTCGATCTCATCATCTGCGACCTGATGATGCCGGAAATGAGCGGCATGGACCTCCACCGCGAGCTCATGCGCCTCGTTCCAGAGCAGGCCAAAAGGATGATCTTCCTGACGGGGGGCGCCTTCACGCCCAAGGCGCGGCGTTTCCTCTCGGAGACGCCGAAAGAGCACATCGAGAAGCCGTTCGACCCCGCCAATCTTCGAGCGATCGTACAGCGCTATTGCAGCCGTGAAGGCGGACGCGGCTAGCACTACTCCGTCAGTTCTTCGCCATACCCGATCGCGATCGGCCAATTCAGCGAGGCGAAGGCGCGGGTGTGGACGACACGTCGAGCGCGAGCGTGATGCCGATCGCCGTCGGTCCAATTTGTGGCAAGAGAGCGCCGGAAATGGCGAGCCCGCCGTGCTTGGTGTGGACTTGGGGCAAAAAGCTCGCGGCGCGACCCTCTTTCGAGCCGAAGCCGTAGTGCCAGAGCATGGGCCACACATAGCCGCCGAACAAGCCGACCCCCGTGCCGAGGAGGACGTCGCTCGCGTAGTGGTTGTCCGACATCACGCGCAGGACGCCTCCTGTCGTCGCCGCCGCCAACGCCGTCACGCACGCCAGCACGTCGGCTACGCGGCTGCCATAGAGCGGCAGGTGGGTGTGATGGGCGCACATGAGGCCGGCCCCGGCGAACCCGATGGCCGTGTGGCCGCTGAGAAAGCTCGCGTTCAAGTTGGCCTGGTTGCCGCATTTGCCGTCGTAGCTCGCGTCCTTGGTGCATTCGCGTCCCATGGGACGTACCCGGCCGAGCTTTTCGGCGGAGAGGGAGACCACGCCCGTCAGCGCGTACGACTCGAAGTTCATGAGCATCATCTGAAAGGCAACGTCGCTCGCCCCGTGCACGCCCCACGTCACGACCGCGTTGTCGACGAGAAGCGGATACACCGCGAGCGCGTAGTAGATGTCGTCGCTCACGGTGGCGGCGGTTTGGCGGCCGTCGCGACTCTTGAGCAAGAGCGCGTCGCGCACCGCGTCGTCGAAGAGGATTCCGCCATCCCAGTTGGTCTGTGGAGCGGGATAGAGGAACACTGCCTGCGCGACGTTCAGCGCGAGGCCGGCGGTCAGCGCGTACTCGCTCGGGCGAAACCGCGGCCAATCCGGGTTCCAGCGAACACTGCTCGAATCGGCCTGCGCCGTCCCGGCCAAGAGAAAGGACGAGGAAACGGCGACGAGGACTTCACGAACGAAGCGCGGCAGCACACGCGCACGCTAACACTACTCGGCGCGTTCCTCGCCAAGGATAGTCCGGCCAGCGCAGGCGCTGGCCTTGGCTAGCCGGCGCCGTATTACGAATCGATGAACGACTTCAGTTGCTTGGATCGGCTCGGGTGGCGGAGCTTGCGCAGCGCCTTGGCTTCGATTTGGCGGATGCGCTCGCGCGTCACTTCGAAGTCTTGCCCCACCTCTTCCAGCGTGTGGTCGCTCTTTTCGCCGATGCCGAAGCGCATGCGCAGCACCTTTTCCTCGCGCGGCGTGAGCGTCTTCAGCACCTTACGGGTCTGCTCGGCGAGGTTCATGTTGATGACCGCTTCGGCCGGAGAAACCACGCTCTTGTCCTCGATGAAATCGCCGAGATGCGAATCTTCCTCTTCGCCGATGGGCGTTTCGAGGGAGATGGGCTCTTTCGCGATCTTCAGGACCTTGCGCACCTTGTCGAGCGGAAGCTCCATCTTCTCGGCGATCTCTTCCGGAGTCGGCTCGCGTCCGTACTCTTGAACGAGGTAACGCGAGGTGCGGATCAATTTGTTGATGGTCTCGATCATGTGCACGGGGATACGGATCGTGCGCGCCTGATCGGCGATGGCGCGGGTGATGGCCTGGCGGATCCACCAGGTGGCGTAGGTCGAGAACTTGTAACCGCGCTTGTATTCGAACTTGTCGACGGCCTTCATGAGGCCGATGTTCCCTTCCTGGATCAGGTCGAGAAACTGGAGACCGCGGTTCGTGTACTTCTTGGCGATCGATACGACGAGCCGCAGATTCGCCTCGACGAGCTCGGCTTTCGCCTTCTCCGCCGTGCGTTCCCCCTCGCGGATCGAGCCGTACGTGTAGCGGATCTCCCCGACGTCGATCTGCAGCTCTTCTTCGACTTTTTTGAGGCCCTTCTGGGCGCCCTTCAACGCGGCGTCGAACTCGAGCAGCTCGGAACGGCTGACGCCGAGTTTTTTGGCCAGGCGGCGCTCGGCCTGCGGATTGTCTTTGACGTCACGCAGGTGCCGCTTCAGCTGCTCCTTGGTCGCTCCGGTACGCTTCTCGAGCTCGGTGGCCCCCGCCTCGGCGCGCTCGACCTTTTGGATGAGCGACTTCAGCTTGACGACGATCTTGTCGATCGTCTTTCGGTTGAGACGCATTTCTTCCAGCGTCTCGACGAGCTCTTCCTTGGTGCTCTCGATCTCGGAATCGACGCCCTTGCGCTTGCTGCCGTCGGTCTTGGCCTTGCGCTCTTCCTGTAGATCCTGATGCTTTTTGTCGAGGCGCTTGACCTTGTCGATGAGGCGGATGATGCGGCGGTCGGCCTCCTCCTCGTCGAACTCCTGATCGTCGTCCTCGGCGTCGCGGATGATGTCCTTGACGCGGATCTTGTGCTTGCGGAGCTTGTCGCCGATGTCGACGATCTCGCGCACGGCGATGGGGCTGTTCAGAATGGCCTGGAGAACGGCGTGCTCGCCCTGCTCGATGCGCTTGGCGATCTCGACTTCCCCCTCGCGCGTGAGAAGCGAAACGCTTCCCATCTTGCGCAGGTACATCCGAACGGGATCATTCGACTTGGAGTAGTACGGGTCGGATTCTTCCTGTTCCTCCCCGCGTCCCGGCACCTTCTTGGTCTCGAGCGCCTCTTCCTCGGCGATGCGCTTGGGCGCGATCTTCACCTGCGTGGCGGCATCGACGATCTCGATGTCCTCGTCCCCCAGCGCACTCATCACGTCCTCGACTTGGTCGGCGGCGACCACGTCGGCTGGCAGCGCATCGTTGACCTCTTCGTAGGTCAGAAACCCCTTCGATTTTCCGAGATCGATAAGCTGCTGCACTTCCTTACGGTCACGGCCATGCGTCCCGTTCTGCATTTGGTCGGCGCTCTCGTTCCGTTCGGACTTGTTCTGTCGCACAGGCTTACCTCATCCCTCTTTAAGGCCGTGCTTCTCGCGCGCACGGCGATTTATCTCGCGCAAAAGGGCGTCTTCTGCGGCTGTCTCTCCGGTTCGTTCGATGCGGTGCAGGGCTTCGACCACTTGCGCTTTGCGCCGGGAGAGCTCTCGCCACTTGAGCTTTTGAGCATTTTGAACAAGCACGGCTCTGGCAATCTCACGGTGCTCATGGATGGGTGAGGCCAGCCTTTCCGCGGCGAATGTATGAAGCGCGGCAGGCACCTGCGCAAGAATTTCGAGAACATCTTGACTTATTTGTTGGCCCGATTTTTGCGCTTGGAGCAGCGCGGACGCGGCCAGCGCAGGGGGGCCCGAAAGATCCCTCATGGCCTCTTCGCCGGCGGGATCCTCGAGCAAATCGGGGAAGTCGAGAAAGCAGCCGAGGATCTCCAAATCGACTTCCACCGGCTCGGCGGACGAGCGAACGCGCCACGGCGCAAGTTCTGCAGGGCTCCGCGCGGGCGTGCCGCTGCCCGACGCCCCCCCGCGGGGTGCACCGGCCTGATTTTCGGCGCTGGGATGGAAAGCGCCTGACACGTTCGTGGACATACGGGATTGGCCCGCTCCGGGCTCTGCGCCGTTGGCCCCTGGGGGGCTTCGATCGGAGCGCCCCGGACCTTGGGCCCCACGCGCGTCGAGGGCGCGCGAAACGGTCGCTTTTAGCAGGGCGAAGGAGCTCGTGCCCAGTCGCTGCGTGATTTCGTCCGCGTAGGCCTCGACCATTTGCCGCGCAGTCGGCTCCTCTTCGCTGTTGATGAGTGCGATGACCTCGCGAACGCGGGCGGCGCGTTCGTGGGCGTCTGCGGTTCGAAACTTCTCGTCGAACGCTTCCGCGATCAAATGCTTCTGAATGTTCCACGCGGCGTGCACTTTGCGCTTGAGCGCATCCACCCCCTCCTCGCGCACGAAATCGTCGGGGTCCTTGGCGTTCGGAAGGACGGCCACCTTGGCGACGAGCGTCCCCTCGCGGCAGGTCTCGCGGGCCTCGTGCGTGGCCTTTTTTCCGGCGGCATCGCCGTCGAAGAGGAGGGTCACGACGGGCGCATAACGACGCAAAAGCCGCGCTTGGGCCGGGGTGAACGCGGTGCCGAGCGGCGCCACCACGTTGCAGACGCCGCGTGCGTGGAGGGACACGACGTCGAAGTTTCCCTCGACCAAAATCGCTTCCTCCTCTTGACGGATGGCCTGTCGCGCCTGGTAGAGGCCAAACAGCGTTTGCCCCTTTTGGTAGACCGGAGACTCGGGTGAGTTGATGTACTTCGGGCTCTGCTTGTCGACGGTGCCCGTTTCCGGATCGGGCAGCACGCGGCCGCTGAAGCCGACCACCCGACCGCGAACGTCGAGGATGGCGAACATCAGCCGATGGCGAAACCAATCATAATGCCCCGCGCCATTCTTCCGCGGCGCGATGAGGCCCACTTTGGTCGCCACCACCGGGGATACCCCTTGCTGCGCAAAGAACTGGGTCAGGCCGTCCCAGGAGGCGGGCGCGTAGCCGACGCGGAAAGCCTGTAGAGCGTCACGGATGCCCGGCTCGAGCGCCTCGTCGGCGACCGGTCCCGTCGGGCCAGTGGCCCCTTCCGGGCTCGGGGCGAGGGCGCGGCGCCGAAGCTCGTCCCAGGCGAGGTGGGCGGTGGGGTGCTCGCGCAGCTGGCGTTCGAACCAGTGCGCCGCCAGCTGGTTGGTGGCGTAAAGGTCGTCGATGGCGCGCCGCGCCGCGTCCGCCTCGCGGCGTTCGGTGTCGGTGGCCGTTTCCTCGATCTCGATGCCGGCGTGATCGGCCAGGCGCCGCGCGGCTTCCGGGAAGGAGAGCCCCTCCACCTTCATCAAGAAGTCGAAGGCGGTGCCCTTCTCTTTGCAACCGAAGCAATAGAAAAAACCCTTCTCCGGATTGACGCTGAAGCTGGGCGTTTTTTCGCGATGGAAAGGGCAAAGGCCGAGGTAGCTCCGCCCTTTGCGCGTAAGCTTCACGGTTTCGGAAATGATACTCACGATCTCGACGCGCTCGCGTATGGCGGAGATCGTCTTAGGTGAAATCATGCGGCTCGAAACCCCTCACCAGCGCATTCCTGCTTTCGATCGAGCTCCCCTCGTTGCCGCATTTTCTCATCACGCGCTCGAGAGCCAGCCCAGCCTTTTTTGCAGCTTGGAGCGGTCTACGTCAAATAGTTCGTCACGAATCCGTTGAAACGGCGCGTCGATCGCGCTCCGCGCAGGCGTCGTGATGCGTCCGTCCTTCACTTTCGCCAGCGGAAAAACATTTCGTTGCCTGGTAACCACTTTCACCGCCTTGCTCCTACCCGCACGCGCAGTTCGGCGAGCTTGCGCTCCAGCTCTTCCACGGGAAGGTCGGCGTATTTTTTGGGCAGCATGCGGCGGTTGCTCGCTTCGAAAACGGCGATGAGCTCCATGTACTCGAGCATTTCGGTGTCGCGACTCGGCAAATAGTCGCGCGTGGCGTCGGCGAAGTGCGAAAGCGTCACCGTGGCATCTTTGGCGTAGTCGTTGGCGAGCAGGACGACAGCCTCGATGTCGGCGTTGGAATAGCCGAGGAGCCTCGCCGAGAGCGCTTCGTTGTCGCGAGGAAACTCGACGCTGGTGACGACGTGGTGCTTTCGGATCTGAGCCTGCAAGACGGCTTCGACCTCGCTCGGCTCTTGCGGATAGAGAAACGGGATCTTTCGATCGAGGCGCCCGGCGCGCTTGATGTCGATGTCGAGCTTGTCGGGGCGATTGGTCATGATGAGAAACAGAACGCGTCCCCGGTTCGACGTATCCGACATGAACTCCTTGAGGCGGGCCATCACGCGGGACGAAGTGCCGCCGTCGCCGTCACCTTCTTGATTGCCGAACGCGCGGTCTCCCTCGTCGACGATGACGACGAGAGGGCCGAGCGCCTGCACCACGGAGAGGATCTTTTCGAGGTTGCCCTCGGTGGCGCCCACCCACTTGCTGCGGAAGTTCTTGAGCTTGATGGCGGTCAGGCCGGTCTCTTTGACGAACGCTTCGGCGACGAAGGTCTTGCCCGTTCCCATGGGACCCGTGAAAAGAATGCCCATCGGACAGCGGCTGGTGCGCTGCTCGCGCAAGTTCTCGGCGACGACGAGCAGCTCTTTTTTCACCTCGTCGAGACCGCCTACCACCGAAAAATCATGCTTCGGCTCGAGGAACTCGATGAGATCGAAGCATTCGCGCTGGATGATCTCGCGCTTTCGCTCACGCACGAGAGGAAGGAGCTTTTCGAGGGTCGGCTCGGTGTCGTCGTCGCTCGAATCCCGGGCCAAGAGCCCCTTGATCTGAACGACCTTGAGCCCTGCGGTGAGCTCGGCCAAGCGATCGACCCAGGTGGGATCGAGCTTGGGTGAGGTGGCGCGGATCGCCTCCCGGCGTTCGCCGAGCTCGGGCATGGGAACCTTGAGGATGGCGGTCGTTGGGTTGGCGACGAGCTTGGGGCTGAGCTCCGACAGGTTCTCGGTCACGATCAAAACCACGCTGTCGGCGCGTTCGAGGGCAGGCGAGAACGACCAGCGGTGGAGGGTCACGACGCTCTGGCGATCGGTCGACGAGAAGAAGTTGGGGTCGCCCGCCGGCGCGATCATTTCCGCGTAGTCGAGAATGACGGCCACCCGATCGACGGCGTGGAGCAGCTTCTCGAGCAACGGAAGGATCTTGTCGGCGTCGCGCAGCGCCAGCAGAAGATCGAGATCCGGCACGTCCCCCTTTTTCTTGGCGAAGCGTACGCCCGTCGCGAGGTCATACTTGATCACCACGTCCTTGGAGGGGGCGAGGAGCACCTCGGACAGGAAATCCCCGAAGCGGATGAATTTCCCATCCGAGAGCGTGAGGTCGTTGACGTTGCCGTGCAGGATGAACTGGGAAGCTTCGCCGCGCAGGTAGCGGCGTCGAAGCTCCTCGGTCCACCGCGGAAGCACGCGCTCTCGATCTTCCGCTGTGCTCATGGGGACGGGCTACATCGTCTTCTTTTGGCCGAGCGCCTTGGTGGCGGCCGCGGCCTTCAGTTGCTCGAGCTGTTGGCGCGCGGCGACTTCGCCGCTTTGTGCGCGCAGGCCAGCCAAACGCTTCTCGAGCGATGTTTCGGAGAGTTCTTTGTCGAGGTTCGCTTGAGCCACGGTGGTCTTGATGTGCTCGCGCACATTTTCCAGGGCTTTGACCTCGCTTTCGACGGAGAGACCCTCCAGCTGCTCCTGGATGCGGATGCGTGCCTGCGCCGATTGCAACCTCGCCAGCATGGCGTCCTTCTCGGAGCGAAGCTTCTTGATCTCGGTCTGGACCTGCATGAGGGACGCCTTGGCGCTGTCGGCGTCTTTGATGGCCGCCTGCATCTCGCCCTCGAGCTCGGCCACCTGGGAATCGAGCTGGTTCTTCTTCTGAATGAGGACCACGGCGAGGTCGTCCTGGTTGGTCTCGACCGCGACGGTCAAATCCAGCGCCGTCTGCGCCAGCTCCTTGGCCTGCGCGGCGTGACGCGCTTCCAGATCCTCCCGCCGGCGGATGATGGATGCCGTCGCTCGTTTGAGCCCCGTGTACTTCTCCACCATGGAATTGATGGCATTCTCGTAGGCTATCTCGGGGTTGTTGCGCTCGACGTCGGAGACCCACAGGCTCAAGAAACCTCGCCACAGGTTGCCCATCCGCGAAAAGAATCCTTGTGCCATTGTCGGTAACCTTCCTTCGGCGCCGCTGAGTCGTGAACTCTCGCCCGCCCTGACACCCCGGACGATCAGGCTGAGGTTATAGCGGCTCGGTGGACCCTTTCCAGCACTACCCTGCCAGCCCCTCGGCCTACCCGATCGCCATCGACCGATTCGGCTGGGGCGGCCATCTGAGGCGGTCAAGGCGTCCGAAAACGCCCCGGGCCCCTTTCCGAGGGGCGTCGGAGAGGTAAGAATCCGGGTCATGTCGGAGCCCCCGTCCAAGCGAACCTACAGCCAGGAGGAAGTGAACGAGATCCTGAAACGGGCCATGAAGCAGCAGAGCCTGCAGAAGCAGGACCTCTCGCACGAGGAGCTCGTGGAAGTGGCCAACGAAGTGGGCATCGATCGCGCGGCAGTGGAATCCGCGACGACAGAGCTGGTGGAGACGCGCGCCGACGAGCTGGCTCGTCGAGCGGCGGCCGACGAGCTCGCCGCGGAGCGAACCCGGCTCTTCAACGGCTTCGTGTCCTCGCTCTTTTTCTACGTCGTCATCTGCGGCGGTCTCTACTTCATCGACCACCGGTTCACCGGGGGCACCTGGTACTACTGGGTGGTTTTCGGGTGGGGCCTCGGCCTTCTCTTCCGTCTGCGCGCCGTGCTGTTTCCGCAGCAGAGCCTTCTGCGACGCAAGCAGCGCGAGCTCAAGCGGATACGCAAACAGGAGCGGCGGTCGCTGCGACACGCACGGCACAGGCAGCTGCGGGAAGCGTTCGGCCTCGATGGGTACACCGATTCGCACCGTCTCCATGCGGAGACGAACCGCGCCGAGTTCGAAGCGAGGACGCGCGCGCGCCAGGATGCGGAGGCGCTGGTGAACGCGGGCGCACGCGAGTTCGAAGCCGCGGTGCAGACCGGCGTGGCCGCGCTCCTCAATGTCGCCGCGCGCAAGATTCACGAGCATGCCGCGAAGGCAGTGGAAGCCGATCGTCCCCCGTCCAAACGGCGTCGATAGCACGTTGTCCTCCCCGAGACGCCGTGCTAGTTCGCGCGGCGAGCGCTTCGGGCTCGAAGCGGAAAGCCAGCCAGAATGACCCAGCCGCCGTCTCCTCTTACCTCCAACCGACCGCCGTCCATGTCCACCCCTCCGACCGCTTTGCCGGTGGGCAAGATCACCCAGGTGATCGGCCCGGTCGTCGACGTCGATTTCCCGGCCGGCACCCTTCCCAGGATCCTGAACGCCCTCCTCGTCACCAACCCCAGCATCAACAGCGACAAGAACAACCTGGTGCTCGAAGTGGCGCAGCACCTCGGCGAATCGACCGTCCGCGCCGTCGCCATGGATTCGACCGACGGTTTGGTGCGCGGCATGTCCGTCGCCGACACCGGCCGCCCCATCATGATGCCGGTGGGCCCGGCGACGCTCGGACGCATTGCCAACGTCGTCGGCCGGCCCGTCGACGAAGCGGGCCCCATCAAAACGACGCACTTTCTCCCGATCCATCGCGACCCGCCCAAGTTCACCGAGCAGAGCACGAAGGTCGAGGTGTTCGAGACCGGCATCAAGGTCATCGACCTGCTCGCGCCCTACCGACGCGGCGGCAAGATCGGGCTCTTCGGGGGCGCCGGCGTCGGCAAGACCGTGCTCATCATGGAGCTCATCAACAACGTCGCCAAGGCGCACGGTGGCGTCTCCGTGTTCGCGGGCGTCGGCGAACGAACGCGCGAAGGCAACGACCTTTTCGTGGAGATGGCCGAGTCGAAGCTCGATACGGGTGCCACCGTGCTCTCCAAGACGGCCCTCGTGTACGGCCAGATGAACGAACCTCCCGGCGCACGCGCGCGCGTCGCGCTCTCCGCGCTCACGGTGGCGGAGTACTTCCGTGACGCGGAAGGGCAGGACGTGCTGCTCTTCATCGACAACATCTTCCGTTTCACCCAGGCGGGGTCGGAAGTGTCGGCTCTCCTCGGGCGTATCCCGAGCGCCGTCGGTTATCAGCCGACCCTCGCCACGGAAATGGGCGTCCTGCAGGAGCGCATCACCTCCACGACCAAAGGTTCGATCACCAGCGTGCAGGCCATCTACGTGCCCGCCGACGACTTGACCGACCCAGCTCCGGCCACCGCGTTCGCCCACCTCGACGCGACCACCGTCCTTTCGCGCGCCATCTCCGAGCTCGGCATCTATCCGGCCGTCGACCCCCTCGACTCCACCTCGACCATGCTCGATCCGGCCATCGTCGGCGCGCACCACTACAAGATCGCCCGCCGCGTGCAGGCGACCTTGCAGAAATACCGCGATCTGCAGGACATCATCGCCATCCTCGGCATGGACGAGCTCTCCGAGGAGGACAAGCTCACCGTGGCGCGCGCGCGCAAGATTCAGCGCTTCCTGTCGCAGCCCTTCTTCGTGGCCGCGCAGTTCACCGGCACCGAGGGCAGGCTCGTATCGCTGAAGGACACCATCGCCGGCTTCGAAGAGATCCTGGACGGCAAGCTCGACCACCTGCCCGAGCAGGCCTTCTACATGCGCGGCAACATCGACGAGGCGAAGGCGGCCGGCGAAAGGATGAAGGCGCAAAGCTGATGGCCGAGGGGAAAGTCACGCTCGAAATCGTGACGCCGCAGGGATTGGCGTTGCGCGAGGAAGTCGACGATGTCACCGCGCCCAGCGTGAGCGGCGAGTTCGGCGTCCTTCCCGGGCACTTGCCCCTCCTGGCCGCGCTGCGGACGGGCATCGTCACCTACCACAAGGGTGGCGTCGAAAAGAAGCTCGCCGTCGCGGAAGGCTTCGTCGAGATCAAGGACGATCGCGCCCTTCTCTTGACCGACAAGGTGGCGACCCCCGAAGCCGTCGATCCGGTGAGGGTTCGCCTCGAGCTCAAAGAGGTCGACGACCAGCTCGACCACTACACCGGGCAGCCGGGCTCCCCGGAGTGGCAAGGGCTCGTGGGACGTGAGCTGTGGGCGGCAGCGCAGCTCGAGCTCTACGGCGACCCGCCGCCCGCCACGCAGCGTCCCTTCGAAGAATTCGGTCCGCCCGCCCCGCCGGAAGAGGACGAAGTGTCGTTGCCGCGCGACGCGGCGGACGAAGACGACGAGACATCCGCCGATCGCTGATTCTGCCGTACGGCACGATCGAGCGTTCGTGCACACCGGCCCGTCACGGCGTGCGATCGGAGCGGCCCGCGAGCGCCTCGGCGAAGCGCGCGAACTCCTCGACGCTCAGCGTTTCGCCGCGCCGATCGAGATCGATGCCTGCGCTTTCGGCGCACGCTGCAATGGCCGGCGCGAGGCCGAGGGCCCGCCAAGCGTTGCGCAGCGTCTTTCTGCGCTGCGCGAACGCCGCGCGCACGGCAGAGCGAAAGGTCGCGGTCTCCTCCGCCCGTGGCGGCACCACCGGGGTCAGCACCACCACGGCCGAATCGACCCCCGGACGGGGGTGAAACGCGCCTCGCCCCACGACGAGCGCACGGCTCACGCGGAACGCGGCGCTGACGAAAATGGTGAGCGCACCGTAGGATTCCGAGGCCGGAGACGCTACCAAGCGATCAGCGACCTCGGCCTGCACCATGAAGACGGCGCGATCGAGGGCGCGCGCGATGGAGGTCGTGCGCTCGAGCAGCGGGCCGGTGAGCTGGTAAGGCAAATTGCCGGCCACGACGCGAGGGGCGGGGCCTCGGGCGAGCTCTAGGCCGAGGTCGATCTGCTTGGCATCGGCCTCCAGGACGACGAGCTTGCCCTCCGCGATCGGGCCCGCGAAGGCGTCGCGCAGAATCGGACAAAGATCGCGGTCGCGTTCGATGGCGACGACGCGGGCGGCGCGCTCGAGCAGGGGCTCGGTGAGCGCGCCGAGACCTGCGCCCACCTCGACCACCGTGCCGCCTTCCTGAAACGCCGCAAGAATGGCAATTTGGCGCGCCATGCCCGGGTCGACCAAGAAGTTTTGACCAAAGCTCTTCTTGGCGGTGAGCCCGCGTTCGCGAAAAGCGCGCGTCGCCGCGGTGGTGAAAGGACGAAGCTCGGCGCTCATGACGCGGTTCGGTGGGGGCTTTGGGAACGGCTCATTCGGGATGGCGGCGCTCTTTGCGCGCGAGCCGCACGCCCATCGCCAAGAGCAGCCGTTCGCCCCGCTCGCGCGCCACGCGCGCGCGCGTGACGACCGCCTCTGCCACGATGCGCTCCATTTCGGCGGGCCCGGGCTCGACTCCGCGTTCGATGGGGGCCGGGATCCACCGGACGCCGATGCCGCGGCGCAAGAGCTTTCGAATCGAAGTCGACAGGGCCGGCACTGGACCTTCGGGCGGGGTCGACCACACATAGACGAGGCTCGGCCGCGGCTTGCCGGTCAAGGCGCGCTCCAGCGCTTGGATGAGGAGCGCCATCGCTCGGGCGCGATCGCTCCCCAGGCGCGGAGGCGATGAAATGCCGCTGCACGCCAGGTAACGGCGCAGCGACTGCTCGCGCGGCGTCGGCGCCCAGGGCGCGGCGACGTCGTAGGGCGCGCGGGCGCGCTGTATTTCGGCGTAAGTCTGCAGCGATTCCAGCTGCTCCAGGCGAAGCGCAGCCACTGCGCCGGCGTCGAGAAAACGCAGGTGGTCGAGGACCCGTCGCGCCACCTCGGTCTCGTCGTAGTCACTGCGATCGGCGTCGAGCGTCGAGGTGCCGGTGAGGAGCAGATCGGCGATGCGCATGCCGTGGGCGGGGCCCCGGGCCGGAGAGAGCCACGAGCGCGGCGAGGCGCCCACCACCGCCAGGCCGACCCGATCGCCCCGCGACAGATGACGATGCGCGATAGCGGCCACTTCGTCGATCCCGAAGTCGAGCGGTGCGCGTCCGAGCGGCCCTCCCCAAAGCTCGACCGCCGCGTCCAGCACGATCCACACGACATCGCGGTCTTCACGTTCGAGCTCCCGCACCATCAGGCGCCCCCGACGCGCCGACGCCTTCCAAGCGATGCGCTTGAAAGGGTCGCCGCTGACGTGATCGCGCAATTCGTAGAGCTCGGTCCCCGGTCCGGGATGGGGATCGGGCGCGCCGGCCGCAGCGGTGACGCGCGATCGCCCACCGCGCGCCGAAGAGGCCATCGCCGCGAAGGGGCGCGAGGTGACGTGAATTCCGATGGGGTTGGCGAAAGCCAACGGCACTTCGAAGAGGCCGAACGGCCCGCGCACCTCGAGCGCCAGCCCGTGGATGCAGAGACGGCCGATGCGCGGCGCGCGGATCGAAAGTCGCACGGTCTGCGTGACGCCGGGGTAGAGCGTGCCGTCCGCCGTATCCGGCGTGGCCTCGAGCTCGCTCGACGCCACGGCGCGCAGCGCCACGTAGCGCACCGGCGTGACGTCGCGGTTCTTCAGCTCCGCCGTGATCTCGAAAACGGCGCCCCGCGCAACGTGACGAACCCGTCGCGACGCCTGCCAGATCATCTCCAGCCCCGCCGCGCGAAGATGCAACACCGACAAACGTGTCAGCACGTGGGCCCAGGCGAGTCCGGCGATCATGGCTCCGCCCCACGCCACCGCGGCGGGAAGGCGTGCCGCCATGCCCACCGCGATGGTGCCCAGGGCGGCGACGGCCACGTGAACGGCCGGGCGCGTCGGAAAAAGCTGCACGGCTTAAACCGGCCGCACCGAGCGACGGTAGCCCACGCGCGCGATGGCCTCGGTGATGACCGCAGCGCGCGCGTGCGCGTCCCCTTCGGCCTCGGGCGTCATCACCAGCCGATGCGCGAGCACCGAGGGGGCGAGCTCGCGGATGTCGTCGGGCGTCGCGAAGGGACGCCCCGCCAGAACAGCGGCACCTTTGGCAGCCTGGATCAAGCTGAGCGTCGCGCGCGGAGAAGCCCCGAGGGTGACTCTCGCGTGCGTGCGCGTGAACGTCGTGAGCCCTACGGCATACTCGTAGAGGTCGTGTTCCACGTGGACACGAGCCGTGATGGACTGCAGTCGAAGGAGATCGTTCACGTCGAGCTGCGGCCGCGCGACAGGCGCCTCCGCGTTGTGCGTCTCGAGCATGGCGACCTCCTCCTGGTGCGTGGGGTAGCCCATGGGAATGAGCAGGAGGAAACGGTCGATCTGCGCCTCGGGCAAAGGGTAGGTGCCCTCGAGGTCGATGGGATTCTGCGTGGCGAGCACCAGGAACGGCTGTGGGAGCTGAAAACGGTCACCCTCGATGGTCACCTGCCGCTCTTGCATGGCTTCGAGCAGGGCCGCCTGTGTCTTGGCAGGCGCGCGGTTGATCTCGTCGGCGAGAACGACGTTGGCAAACACCGGCCCCGGGCGCATGGCGAACGTCCCGTCGCGCGGCGAGAGCACGTAGGTCCCCGTGATGTCGGCCGGCAAAAGATCGGCCGTGAACTGGATGCGGCGCACCGTGCAACCGAGCGCGGTGGCGAAACTCTTGACCAACGTCGTCTTGGCCACGCCCGGCACGCCTTCCAAGAGAACGTGCCCATGAGCGAGAAGCGCGACTAGCATCGCGTCGAGCACCCGCGCCGGGCCCATGTAGACGCGTGACACCTCGCGCCGAACGGCTTCCAGCCGCTCGCGCGCAGCGGCGACCTCGTTGACCTCGGCGGGCTGAGCCATGACTTATGCCGCCGACCTTTCTCGAACAGCGGTGCGAACCGCTAGCATGAGATCGAACACGATCCCGGCGAGTCGCGTCACGTCCGACTTTCGCACGATCTGCGCCTGACCCGCCGTAACCAGCGTCTCGACGTTGGCCATCTCCAGCAGAATGGTCTTCAAGGTGCGCTGGCGCTGCGCGTCGAGGGCGCCTTGGCGCGTAATCTCCGCGAGCAACTGGGGCGGAGCGAGATTCGACGGAAAGCCGAGCTCGTGCGCGATGCTCTCCTCGAGCGCGCTCTTCAGCTCGAGCACGGCCAGGGCGCGCGGCGTGCTGGGCGCCGACAGCACCGCGGCGCGACCAGCCGCGCCCCCGTGGGCGAGCGTGCCGATCGATCTTGCAAAGGAGGGCACCTTACGCTGGTACGTGCGCGACGCGACCGACGTCGTCCAGAGACCCACGCCGAGCGCGACGAGCGCCGCGGCCACGACGCCGACGAGCCCCGTCAATCCGCCCTGGAACAGACGCCCGAGCTCGCGCGTGGCCGTCTCGAAGCGTCCGTCGATTTCACTCTTCAGATCACCGAGGACCCCTTCGGAAACGCCGGTTTCGGTAAAGTCGTTGGCCAGCACCAAGAGGCGGCCGCGCGGATTTCCTACCCGCGCGGTCGCCGCGAGCTCGGGCGCGAGATAGTGAATCAAGCCGGTCGCGAACGCGCGATTGCCGGGATAGCGCAGCATTTGGTTGATGAGCGCGGAGGGGTCACCCATCGCAAAGAGCTTGCCGAGCGGGGCGTTGTCGAGCTCTCCGGCCAGCGCCAGCACCACGTCGGGCTCGTCGATGCCGCGGATCTTGAGGACGGGGCCCATTTTGGGATGGCGGAGCCCCGTCGGATGGTTGGTGACCAACCGCTCCACGTTCTCCACCGTGGGGTGCACCTGCTCGCCGCGCCCTTGCAGCGGCTCACGCACCGGTTCGGCGATGGCGAGATCGGGATTGTGGCGGAGCGTGGCGAGAGGCCGGCTGGGGATGGGTACGCGCTCGATCTCGAAGCGCTCGAGGATTCGTGATCCCGCACCGAAGTCGTCGATGATGGCGACTCGGCCTCCGCCCCGGAGAAACCGACTCAGCCGGTCGCTCGATATCGCCCGGGTCAGATGAAGAACGAGGAGGGCATCTTCGGGTCGCACGAGTCTCCAGTCGAGCTCGGAGAGCACGATGACGTGCCCCTCACCGAGCTCCGCGCGCGCGATTTCGAATAGTTCGGAGCACCCCTCCCACCCCGTGTCGCGGACCTCGAATGGGCCAGCACGTGCCCGGCGCGGAAGCCCGAGCAAGGCCGCGATGACGCACAGAATTATGCCAGGGCGCGTCATTTTTCGAGACCGGCAGGCTAGCATGGCTCCGAGAACCTTGACCGGGTCGACGCCATTGCTAAGCTGGCAAGTGAGAGGTACCTCGTACGCGAGAATAGCTCACCCGAGCCGATAAGTTGTTGGTCTTCCACTTTCACGGCGCTGTGCTTCCAAACGTGAAAGGGTCGACGGTCTTCACCAGGGGTGGAGGGAGGCCCACCGATGCTACCTCCGTTCATCATCGAGCAGATTCGAAAGCGTGAGAAAGAAGAGCGTGAGCACCAGGCCGAGCAACCACGGCTGGAGCTTCCTCTCGAGCGGCGCCGATGGTCCGAACCTCCGAAGGAGGAGGAAGTCGAGCGCGGCGTCGTCATCGTCGACTTAGGCTGACCGCTCGCTAGGCGCGCGCCGGCGCTTCCTTTTGTTGCGCTTTACAGGGGTTGGTCGTGTGACTACTGTCCGCGCCTCGAAAATGAGTCGGCGCCTTCCTTTCGTCTTGGCGGTCCCTACGTGAGCGATTGGCGGCGGTGCGTGGGATGGCTCGGTGCCGCGATCCTCTCGGTCGGTGCCGGTTGCTACTCGACAGGCGAAGGGCCGGAGCCCTCGCCGAACGCGCTCTATTTCCCCGTCGGGATCTTGGCGTCGCCCGGCGGCAACGCACTCTACGTCGTCAATTCTGACTTCGACTTGCAGTTCAACGGGGGAACGGTGGAGGCGTACAGCCTCCGAGACATCCGCGACGCTGCCTTGCTTCCCTTTTGGAATCCGGATGCGGCCGCCGCCACGCCGGACCCCCCCTGCTTTGGGCTCGGGCCCAACCCGAACGTGATTCTGTACCCGGGTCCCTGTGGCCCGCTCGACCTCAACCGCCCTCCGCCGCGTGCGGAACCCTACGGTCCCATCTTCAGGTCCGCTGCGAAAATCGGAGCCTTTGCCACCGATCTGATCATGGCTTGTCGCCCCCCCGATGATCTCACGCGCGGTGGGTCGGCCGACTGCATGCGGGGCGGCGAAGCGAATGACGAAGGAGCTCGGCTGTTCGTGCCGGTGCGCGGAGACCGCTCCCTCACGTTTTTCGACGTCGACGACGACCGCGAGGGGGGACAGCAGACCTTCAAGCTCGAATGCGGGCAGACCTCCAACAACGGCCGCTGCTCGGACGCGTTCCGCACCGGCATCGACCCGCGTGAGAACACCCGCGGGATCACGATGCCGGCCGAACCGTTCGGCGTTGCGGTCTCCGATCGCGGTGAATCGATCGTGGTGACGCACCAGAGCTCGGGTTCCGGTTCGGTGAGTCTCTTCAGCGGCAGGGATCGCAAGGGGACCGTTCTCGGCGCCAAGCCACGGCTCGAGTTCGTCCTCTCCGGCCTACCCGGATCGGCCACCGGTATCGCGGCGCTGCCCACGCCGGGCGTGAACGCCTACCGCCGTTTCGCAGAGACGAACTATCAGCCCGGCTTTGCCGTCGCCTACCGTGGCGCGGCTCAGATCGACCTGTTTCGCTTCTTCGACGACGCTTTCGCAGCGCCCCTGCGCCCGTTCCTCCAGAGGACCTCGCAGCACGCTCTTCCGCCGACGCCGAACGGCTTCGACTCACGCGATGTCGTCATCGATACGTCGCCGTCGAGCGACCGCGCCGTGTGCGAGAGAACGTGCCATGTCGATGCGGTGGATCGATGTCTGGCCGCCTGCGCGCTCGGCCCGGGTGACAAGCGGACGGAGTGCGAAGACCGGTGTCCTAGCAATGCGGTGTCGGACTGTCTCCTGAATTGCACCGCGATTCCGATCGGCGTCTACGTTTCCAGCCGCCTTCCGGTGTCGGGTGGCGCGGGCGCCCTGCTCATCGGCGAGGTGCGGATCGCCAACGGGACAGGGTCGAACGAGAGCCTCAGCTTCTACGATTCGGTTCCGGTGTCGACGGGACCATCGCGCACCGTATTGGGACGCATTCACGATCGCCGCGATCCGCCCGGTCAGTTTCGTCCGCGTGTGTTCGTGGTGTGCTTCGATGCCCGTGCCATCGTCGTCTACGATCCCGTCGAGCGTCGCATCGACGGACTGATTCGCACTGGCCGCGGTCCGCACGCGCTCGTCATGGATCCCGTGCAGCCCCTTGCCTACGTCGGGCACTTCACCGATTCGTACATCGGGCTCATCGACCTCGATCAAACGCACGCGGCGACGTTCGAGACCATCGTTGCCACCATCGGCATTCCGGTGTCTCCGCAAGGGACCAAGTGAAGAAGGTCATCGTCGCGCTGGCCGTCTTGACGGGATCGGGGCTCGCTTTCGCGGGCTGCTCGCAGAACACGTCCGCGGTGCTCGTGAAGTCGCTCGAACGATCGGGGCGGGCCGCTTTCCTCTGTATCGAAAGCCCGACGGCGCCCAATCCGGGCCAGCAGCTCGACGCCTGCTTTACGCCTGGGGTGCGGCCAGGCCTATTCGACTACACCGTGCCGCACGTGATCGCTCTGGTGACGCAGACTGCGCGCGGGGAAATCGCCGTCGTCGACGTGACGGCGCAGAACGTCGTCGACACCGACCGTTCGATCCCCGGCTACAACTTCTTGCCGGTCGGCGCGATGCCGACCGATATCGTCGCCACGCCCGGGGGAAATGCCTCGTTCGTCGGCATTGGTGACCCGACGCGCCCAGGCATCTTCGCGATTCCGTCGTCGAGTCTGCCGCTCTGGGTCGACTCCAAGCCCCCGACTTTCGCGAGCTGGCCGGCATGTGCGCTTCCTCCGGGGGGCGTGCCGACCGAAATCTTGATCGCGCCGGACACCACCGCCTCGACATCGGACCGGGGTGGCAGGCGTGCGCACTGCGATGGATCGCCGGCGTCGCCCCCGCCGCCGCCAGCGACCGACCCGAGTCCGGCCACCGATCTGTCGGCCGAGATCGAGATGTTCGGACGATTGAAGTTGGTGGTGATGCTTCCCGAGCTCGGTGAGGTCGACATCATCGACGCGCAGGACTTGCTGTCGCGCCCGCCGGGGAGCTTCGACCCGTGCACCGTCGAGCGCCGCGTCTTTTTGACGGCTGAGGAGACGCCCTCCACGCCGACGGCAGAGGCAGGGGTGGGCGACGCCACCGCCGCGGACGTCTCGACCCCCGGGGATGCCGCTGTTTCGGACGGCGGCGATGCATCGTCACCCGACGCGGGCCAGTCCGACGACGCGAGCGCAGACGTCGAGGCGGACGGCGGAGGGCCCGATGCCGGGTCGGATGGCCGGATCTGCAGCGGGCGCGTCCCTCGTCCCGTTCCCCCCATCCTCAAGCCTCATCCCTACGCCCTCGCGCTCGCCGACGATGGACGCTTGTTCGTGTCGGACGATAGCGCGTCCGTCATCCATGTCGTGGACATGCAGGACCCGTGCAGCGCCGAGGAGAAAGCGCCGCTCTTGCCGTTCTCGGTGGCCGACCCGTTGCGTGCGGTGATTTCGGGGGCGATTGCCGTGAGTCCGCTGACGAGTGAGGGTAAGCGTTTCGTCTATGCCGCTGATGTGAAGAACAACGGCAGCCTCATGGTGTTCGACGTGAGCTCCACGTCGACCGTGCGTACGCCGCTCTTGCGTGAGGACCGTCGCTTCAACCCGTTCGAGCCGCCCGATCGCATTGCCTTGGCCGCTCCGGTGGAGAGCATGACCTTCATCACCCACGAAGTGCCGCGCAGCCTACCGGATCCGGTGACCGGCGTCATTCCGCGCGGCGTTCCGTGCGACCCGAGCAATGTCGACGATCCGAATCGCCCGGCCGACGATTTCGTGTCGGCGGGAGCGTCGCCGCGCCGCTTGCGCGGGACCTTCGGGTTTGTCGCGCTGGCGAATGGCGAAATGACCGTCATCGATCTCGACGATTTCGACGCGAATTGCCGCCGGCCGCGCTACACCGACGACACGGCGCTCGGATGCTCTGGAAAACTGCTGCCCTCGAGCGGCCTGCTTTCGGCAAGCCAGGAGGTCAGCTGCAAGGTCATCGAACCCCATCGCGTCCGATCGGCGAACTATTTCACCAACGCCGACAAAGCCGGCCGTCACGGTCCGGCCATGCTGACGTTCCCCGTCCTTTACGACAAGGATGGGACCGCCTTGACCCGCGATCCCAGCCGACCGACCACGCTCAATTTGCCGAAGCTGCTCGGTCCCTTGCTCGCGGCACCGCACCAGGAGGACGCGTTCCCGCTGCTCGCCACCGTTTTGTCGAGCACGGCGAGCCCCAATAACGGGCTTTCGTCGGACCCCAACGAAGGTGCAGAGCTCAACTGGGTCGCCTTCGATCTGCGTGCGCCGCGAGCCCACAGCACCCAGGCGTGGAACGTGATCTACGAAGGGGCTCTGCCTTGGTTCACGGGGCGCCGCGGACGGCTCCAGTGCGCCGCGGAGACGAAGAGCGCCGTCGAGTGCGAGCTGGGGGACGATCCCTCGCATCTCGATCTCTACGACTCGAGCGTCGGTTTCTGCGACGGAGGCGCGCAAGGGGCCGACATGGCTCCCGCGGGCGACATCCTCGAGATCATCGACGACATGCCGGACCCGGCCGATCCCTACTGGAACACCGCCGCCGTCACCGGCGTCTGCAGTCGAGCCGACTGTGAAGAGGTGTTCGGCACGCTGGCCGCGCCGCGCGTCCTCGACGACCGGGGGGAACCCATCGGGCGCGACATCGTGATCGAGAAGTCGTACCAAGCCCGCCTGTCGCTCCGGAAGACCGTCGCGTCGAAGCTCGACGGCACGTTGAACCCCGACGGCACGGCGGGGACCAAAATCGTGCCGCTCGCGTGCTGCTTTCCGTACCCCGTTGCCTACAACATTCGGGCCGGTCACCAGTGGATCGTGACGGGGCAGGCGACCGGCTTTGCGCACCGGCTCATTCCGGACCCCGCGTCGGCGGTGCCGGAAGGCCAGGCTTGCATCGAGTCGTGTGACCCCAATCTGGCCCTGCGCAACGGACGGCTTTTGGCGCGTTCGCCCTCCGACCCGGTGCGGACGTACGACGACGTCGAGAACCCCCAGGACCAAAAGGACCGCAACACGCTTTTCCAAAACGCGCAGCTGCGTTTCGTCGTCTGGGACATGGAAGGGACGACCTGTGCGAAGCCTCCTTGTTCCGGGCGCGTGCGCGATCGCTTCTTTTCCTTTCAAGAGGTGGGCGGATTCGTTCCCATGCGGTTCGGCCTGGCCGCGACGCCGGTCATGCCCCAGTCCGTGCGCTATGTGCGCGGGCTGCAAATGCTGGCGATTCCGGACCCCGTTGGCCAAGGCCTCATGCTCTTCGACTTGGATCGGCTGACGACGACGCTGGCGCTCTACTGAGAGGCCTGGCGCTCGGGTGCCTGGCCGATGCTAGAGTCGCGCGGTGTACGGCGAAGACCAAGCCAAAAAGGCGCTCTCCCCCGTCATGCGGCAGTACCACGCCGCCAAGTCGGCGTACCCGGACGCCATTCTCTTCTTCCGGCTGGGTGACTTCTACGAGATGTTCTACGACGACGCGGTGGCGGCGTCGCGCGTGCTCGATCTCACGCTGACGAGCCGCAACAAGGGCGCAGTGGACGAGGTGCCCATGGCCGGCGTGCCGTACCACGCGGCAGCGGGCTACGTGGCGCGACTCCTGGCCCTCGGACACAAGGTGGCGCTCTGCGAGCAGATGGGGGACCCCGCCAAGACGCGCGGGATCGTGCCCCGTTCGGTGGTGCGCGTTCTCACCCCGGGGCTCGTGACCGACGGCGAGCAGCTCGACGGCCGGCTCAACCATTTTCTCTGCGCGGTGCATGGCACCCTCGAAGCGGGCACTGCCATCGGTTTGGCGCGCCTCGATCTTTCGACGGGCGAGCTCTCCGCGGCATCTCTCGAGGATGGAGCGGCGCTGGTGGGCGAGATTGCGCGGCTCGATCCGCGCGAGATCCTTTTTCCCGAAGGGCTCGCGTCGTTGCAAGAACCGGCCAAGAGAGCGGCCCCGCGCGGCGTCGTGCGCAGCGACGAACCCATCGACACCGCAGAAGCCGACCAGGTGCTCGAAGAGGTGCTCGGCGCCGCAGCGAAAGGGGATGCGGAAAAGGACGTTCCCGCGGTGGCGCGGCTGGCGGCGGCGCGCGCGCTCCGCTTCGCCAAGGTTTGTCATCCGGGCGTGGCGCTGCCGGTGCGTCGACTCGGCGCGTGGGACCCGCGCGCGACGCTCGAGATCGACGATATGGCGCAGGCGCATTTCGAGCTCGTCCGCGCCGGCGATGGGGGCCGGGTGGGTTCGCTGCTCGCCGTCGTGGACGAGACGCGTACGCCGCCCGGTGCGCGCATGCTGAGGCGCTGGCTGCTCGCACCGCTCGTCGATGTGGCTGCGATTCGGCGCCGACTCGATGCCGTCGAGGTGTTCGTGCAAAACCCACTCGCGCGCGCCGACTTGCGCACCCGTCTCGCCGATCTGGGCGACCTGGAGAGGCTCGGCGTTCGCGCCGCGCTCGGAGAAGCGACGCCCAAAGACCTGGGCGCCCTGCGCGATGGCCTCTTGGCCGCGCCGTCGGTCGTCGAAGCGGTGCGCACGATTCCCGACGCGGCAGCGCGCGACGCCTTTGCCGTGGAGGGCGATCCGCCCGACACCCTGCCTGGTCTCGCCTCGGACCTCGCAGCGGCACTGGTCGATCGCCCGCCGGCCCTCGCACGCGAGGGTGGGATTTTCCGCGTGGGGTACGACGCCGAGCTCGATGAGACGCGGCGTTTGAAGGAAGAGGGGACGGAGCTCATCCTCGCCCTCGAGGCCAAGCTCCGCCAGACCTCGAACATCCCGACCCTCAAGATTCGCTACACGCGGGTTTTCGGTTGGTACATCGAGGTCACCCGCACCCACGCCGCCAAGGTGCCGACCTCGTTCCGCCGCAAGCAGACGGTGGCCGGCGGAGAGCGATACACGAGCGACGAGCTCGACGATTTGCAAGATCGCATCTTGCACGCGGAAGGCCGACATCAGGAGCGCGAGAGCGAGCTTTACGGCAAGCTGGTGCGCGAAACGGGCAAGCACGGGGACGCCATTCGCAAGCTCGCCGCGCGGTTCGCGACATGGGACGTGTTCGCCGCGTTGGCCGAGGTGGCGCACCGCCACGACTATGCGCGGCCCGACGTCGACGCGAGCGTGGCCATCGACATCGAGGACGGCCGTCACCCCGTCGTCGAACAGCTCGCCGCCGCGGGCCAATTCGTCCCCAACGACGTGCATCTCGACGCGACGAGCGAGCGGCTACACATCATCACCGGGCCCAACATGGCCGGAAAATCGACGCTCATGCGCCAGGTGGCCCTCATCGTCATCCTTGCTCAGATGGGAAGCTACGTGCCGGCGCGGCGAGCGCGCATCGGCGTCGCCGACCGCGTGCTCTCGCGCGTCGGCGCCAGCGACAACGTCGCCCGCGGCGAAAGCACGTTCATGGTGGAGATGCGCGAGACGTCCCACATCTTGCGGCGCGCGACGCGGCGCTCACTGGTCGTGCTCGACGAGATCGGGCGCGGAACGAGCACCTACGACGGCCTTTCCATTGCCTGGGCCGTGGCCGAGTATCTCCATGACGTCGTGGCGTGCCGGGCGATGTTCGCCACGCATTACCACGAGCTCACCGAGCTCTCCTCGACCTGCCCCTACGCCGTCAACTACTCGGTTTCCGCGCGCGAGCTCGGCGACGACATCGTTTTTTTGCACAAGCTCGCGCGCGGGCCCGCCAGCCGGAGCTACGGCGTCGCGGTGGCCAAGTTGGCAGGCGTACCGGAGGTCGTCCTGGCGCGCGCCAAGGCCATCCTCCTGTCTCTGGAAGGGGGGGACGCGCTCCCCTCGGGCAAACACGCAACGCTACGGGGCCGCGAGGAGAAACGCACCGCGCAGCTCGACCTCTTCGCGCGCCGCGCCACCGACGACCACGGGGTGCTCGAGACGCTCAAGGTCGTGGACGTCGACCGCTTGACGCCGCTCGATGCGCTCGCGCTCGTCGCCAAGCTGAAATCGCTGCTCGAGAAGTAATGGGGGTGCGGCCCTGGCCCGCGACCGCTGTGCATGGTAGGGCCGGCGGGCCATGAGCTTTGCATGCGGTATCGTCGGTCTGCCCAACGTCGGTAAGAGCACCTTGTTCAATGCGCTCTCCAGCGCCAAGGCGGAAGCCCAAAATTACCCATTTTGCACCATCGAGCCGAACGTTGGCGTCGTGACGGTGCCCGACCCGCGGCTCGACAAGTTGGTCGAGCTCTTCCACCCGCCCAAGGTCGTTCCGGCCGCCATCCGCTTCGTCGACATCGCGGGGCTCGTGCGCGGCGCCTCCAAAGGGGAGGGGCTCGGCAACCAGTTTCTTTCGCACATCCGGGAGGTGGAGGCGATCCTCCACGTCGTGCGCTGCTTCGAGGACCCCAACGTGGTGCACGTCGAAAACCGGGTCGACCCGGTCGCCGACGTGGAGACCATCGGCGCCGAGCTCTGCCTCACCGATCTCGATGCCGTCGAAAGGCGGCGCGAGAAATCGCGCAAGATGCTGAAGGCGAACAAGCCGGAGGACCGGCTGGCGGTGGAAGTGTGCGATTTGCTGGTCGCGCATCTCGACAAGATGCAACCGGTGCGCGCGCTCCTGGCCGGGGCGGGGGCGAAGCAAGGTCCGCTGGCGACGCCCGACGGGCAGACGATCGTGCGCGAGATGCAGCTCCTCACCGCCAAGCCGAGCCTCTACGTCGCCAACGTCGACGAACGCTCTCTCGCCGACGTAGCGCGCAACCCGCATTTTTCCAGGCTCCTCGCGTTTGCCGAGAAGGAGGGGGCGCGGGTGCTTCCCATCTGTGCGGCGCTCGAGGCCCAGATTGCCGAGCTCGAGCCGGCCGATCGCCCGGAGTTTTTGACGAGCGCGGGGCTCAAGGAGCCGGGACTCTTCGCGGTGATCCGCGCCGGCTACGAGATGCTCGGGCTCATCACCTTCTTTACCGCGGGCGATCCCGAGGTCCACGCGTGGACCATCACGCAGGGGACGCTTGCTCCAGGGGCGGCCGGGAAGATCCACACCGATTTCGAGAAGGGGTTCATCCGCGCCGAGGTCATCCGGTGGGACGACCTGGTCAAGCTGGCCAGCGAAGCGAAGTGCCGCGAAGCAGGCAAGATCGCCGTCGAGGGCAAGGAGTACGTCGTGCAAGACGGCGACGTCATGCACTTCCGCTTCAACGTCTGACGTCGCCGCCAATCCGCCAAGATTAGGGGATCTAACGCAAGCTGACTGGTCCGCCCCCTAGGCCGAAGAACCGCGCCACCCAGACCGCGAAAAGGAGGACCACCAGCGCGGCGGTGAGCAGCTCGATCGAGCGCGGAACGCGGCCGGTGCCGAAGGTACCGCCCGTCCGCACGTAGCCGACGGCATACGCGAGGAGCGTTCCCATCGCCAGCGGTGCGATCACGGGCGAAAGGGGATGGATGGAGAAGGCGCGTGCGAAATCGCCGTGCAAAAGGGCGAGGGTGGCGCGCGTCATGCCGCACCCGGGGCACGGGATGCGCAGCGCGAGCGCCATGAGACAGAGCTTCACCGGCGAGAAGAGCAACGCGACACCGAGGCCACCGGCGAGCGCCATGAGGCCCGCGCGACGCAGCGGGCCCCGGGCGGGCGAAGTTCGGATCGCTGAGCTCAGTCGGAAGCCCCCATCGGATCCCACACCTCGTTCAAGTCCTTGGTGACGAAGTAGGGGGCCAGGAGAAAATACATGATGGGTCCCGCGGACTGCTGGTTACGCGATCCGGCGCGTTGTTTGGCTTCCGTCACCCAGTCGGGGAGCTTGCCGACCATGACGATGAGGCCGAGGATCGGCACGAAGAGGTGCCAGGGGACGATCTCCTCCTTGTTCAGGTACGCCTTCAGCTCGGACAGCATCATGTAGAGCGTGATCATGCCGTAGAGGCCGCACGTGACGAAGGTGAGGACCGTCACCATCATGGGGTTTCGCACGCCGGGTTTGCTGACGGAATGCGGCATGGGCGCGAGCCCGGAGCCACCTGCCTGCACCATGCCAGCGGCGGACGGCGCATAACCGCCGGGGTCGTACCCGCCCTGAGGCGCGCCATAGGCGGGCGGTCCGCCGTAACCTGCGGGGGGCTGCCCGTAACCTGCGGGGGCCTGCCCATAACCTGCGGGGGCTTGCCCGTACCCTGCGGGGCCAGGCGCGCCGTACCCAGCGGCCGGAGGTCCGCCGCCGTAACCGGCGGGAGGCGCGCCGTAACCTTGGGGCGGCTGCCCGCCGTAACCTTGGGGCGGTTGGCCGTACTCAGGGGGCGCGCCGTGCGGGGGCGGCGCTCCGCCGTAGTCGCCAGGTGCACCTTGCTGTCCTTGAGGCGACCAGGGTTGCGCCCCCGGCGGGCTCGCGCCGCCGCTCGCCCCGAAACCTTGAGGTGCCGCGCCGTAGGGGGGCGCTGCGCCCGGCGCTCCGTATCCGCCTCCCATTTGATCGAGCGCTACGGTGCCGCCCAACGGGTTCACCCGCTGACCGGGTGGCTGTGCGCCGAACCCGCCCGCACCGGGTGGCTGCGCGTACCCACCTTGACCGCCGCCGGGAGGCGGAAAGCCTTGCGGGGGCGGCGCCATGGACGCGTGGCCGGGACCTCCGCCGGCGCCGGGCGGTCCCGGCGTGTAGGGGGAAGGTCCCGCCGGTCCAGGCGTGTACGGTGCCGCCGCGGGAGGTCCGGGCGTATAGGGAGACTGCACTTGCTGTGAGGCGGCGGTGGGCGCGTGCCCTGCGCCTGGGTTGGCGGGAGGAGAACCTGGCGGCGAAAATGGACCAAATCCACCTGGAGGCGCAACGCCGACCATGGTGCCCTTGAAAGCCTGTTGTTTCGGGGGTGGAGCTGGCGAGCCCGGACCCGGTGGCGGCGCGGCTGCAGGCGGTGGCTGAACGGGCGCAGGTGGCGGCGCCGAAGTTTTTGCCGGTTGGTTCATCATGAGCATCGTCCCCTTGAATTTGGGGGCCGCCGCTCCTCGAATGTTGAATCCGCACTTCGTACAGGTGGTGGCAGTTTCCGGGTTTTTCGTGCCGCAGTTCGGACAGAACAAGTGTGCCTCCGAGGGCTGGGGCTTTTACCCCCGCTGGCGACGCCAACTGACGCCCCCCTCTTACGCTACACGCAAGCCTGCTTGGTTCTCAAGCTTCGCGTACCTGGGAATGGATGGTGAGAGAAAACCGCCAGGGCGCCAGAGTCGTCGCCAGGGGGCCGCCAGGAGATTGAGGGATCGGGGGCCGTGCGTCTCGGCGGCACTGGCGCCCTGGCGGTTCTCCCTCCCAGGACTGTGACGGATGAGCCACCGTGCCTTCGGCACGGTTTGCCTGTTTCGGTGCTCGAGGACCTGCACCCAACCATTGCCGCCGACTATGCGGTGTCGGGTGCGCTCGGCCGCTGCCAAATCCCCGAACGGTGCCGCCGGATTACTGCCTTGACACCGCGACCGAGCGCCCACTAGGTTTCGCGCGAGTTGTGAAGGGGAATCTCCCTCGGGCCTCGCGGTTCGTGGCTCCGGTCACCTCCGTTCCTTCCGCCCTCATCCCCCGCCTTCAAGGACTCTCCATGGCCTTCGTCCTCTCCGCCGAACGGGAACGCGAGATGAGCGAAATCCTCACGCGCTATCCGACACGCCGAGCGGCGTGCATCCCGGTCCTCCATCTCTGCCAGGATCAAGAGGGGTACGTCAGCGAGGAGGCCATGAGCTACGTCGCCGAGAAGCTCGGAGTGTCGTCCGCTCAGGTCAAAGGCGTCGTCACGTTTTACTCGCTCTTCAACACGGCGCCGGTCGGAAAGCATCAAGTCTGGGTGTGCAGGACGCTGTCGTGCGCGCTCCGTGGCGCGAAAGACATCATCGGCCATTGCGAGAAGCGGCTCGGCGTGCACGTCGGTGAAACGACGAAAGACGGCAAAGTCACGTTGCGCACCGCGGAGTGCTTGGCTTCGTGCGGTACTGCGCCGATGATGCAGGTCGACAAGAAGTACTACGAGAACCTCACCCCCGCCGAAGTCGATCGGATCCTCGATCGTCTGCTCCAGGTCTAGCGAGGCAGTTCCACCACCCCGATGCTCAAAACCGTCAAGATCCTCACCAAGATGTACGACGTCCCCGAGGGGTGGACAATGCGCGCCTACGAGCGGGCCGGCGGGTACCAGGCCGCGAAGAAAGCGCTCGCCATGACGCCGGCGGCCGTCATCGACGAGATGAAGAAGGGCAACGTGCGCGGCCGCGGCGGCGCGGGTTTCCCGGCCGGCGTGAAATGGGGCTTCATGAAGCCGGATCCGGTCAAGCCCGCCTACCTCGTCATCAACGCCGACGAGGGGGAGCCGGGGACGTTCAAAGACCGCACGCTGATGGAGAAGGATCCCCACCGGTGCATCGAGGGGTGCATCATCGGGTCGTACGCCATGGGCGCGCACGTCTGTTACATCTACGTGCGCGACGAGCTGCACCTCTCCAAAGAGCGGCTCTGGAACGCGATCAAGGAAGCCAAAGAGCGCGGGTTCCTCGGCGCGCACCCCTTCGGCGGAAACTACGCGCTCGAAGTGTACGTGCACACCGGCGCCGGCGCGTACATCTGCGGCGAAGAAACGGCGCTGCTCGAGTCGCTGGAGGGCAAGCGCGGCGAGCCGCGTCTGAAGCCGCCCTTTCCCGCGCAGCGCGGCGTCTTCGGTTGCCCGACCACCGTCAACAACCTCGAAACCATCGCCGCCGTACCCACCGTCATCGAAATGGGGGGTGAGGCTTTCTCCAAGCTGTCGGCGCTACACCACTTGAATGACGGCGGGTGCCGTCTCTTCGGCGTCAGCGGGCACGTGAAGAACCCGGGCATTTTCGAGGCCTGCGTGGGACTCACCCTGCGTGAGCTCATCTACGATCTCGGCGGCGGGATGTCGCGCGGCGAGATGCTCGGCGTCATCCCCGGGGGCTCGTCGTGCCCCGTGCTCCTGCCCTCCGAGAAGGTGAACGCGCCCGACGAGAAATCGGTGCTGCACCCCTGGCACGGGCAGAGCGTGCTCGACGTGCCGCTCGGCGTGGACACCATGCGCAACCTCGGCACCATGCTGGGCACGTGCTGCGCCATCGTGTTTTCCGACGAAAGCTGCCCCGTGGCCGTGATGCAGAACTTGATGGCGTTCTACCGTCACGAGTCGTGCGGGCAATGCACGCCGTGCCGCGAAGGGGTGGGCTGGATCGACCGCATCGTGACCAAGCTCTTGAAGGGCGAAGCCTCGATCGAAGACGTCGACCACATCCACGAGGTCGGCAACGGCATCATGGGCAACACCATCTGTGCCTTCGGCGAAGGGTCGGCCATGCCGGCGCTCGGCCTGGTGCGCAAGTTCCGGCGTCACTTCGAAGAGCACGCCCACGGTAAGCCGTGCTCCGCGGGGGGGCGCCTCGTCGCATGAATTGGCTCTCCTTCGCTTTCTTCGGTGTCTCGGCATTGGCTGCGCTTCTCGGCGCTCTCTTCGTCGTGCTCGCGCACAACCCCATCCGCAGCGCAATGGGTTTGCTCCTTGCCATCGCGGGGGTGACCGCGCTCTTCATCGGTCTCGACGCGCACTTCTTGGCGGCCATCGAGCTCATCGTCTATGCCGGCGCCGTCGTCATTCTCTTCGTCTTCGTCATCATGCTGATCGGGCCCGACGCGACGCCGCCACACGACTCGAAGGCGGTGTTCTCCCGCACGCTCGCCGCCGTCGTCTTCGGCGTTTTCGCGCTGGTGACCGGATTTTTCATGTTGCGAGCCAATGGCGGTTTGCACCCGCTGCCCCCCTTCCGGCACGAATACGGGACCATCGACACGTTCGGACGCGAGCTCTTCACCCGGGGCCTCGTCCCCTTCGAGCTCACCACCGCCCTCTTCGTGGTGGCCGTGGTCGGTGCGCTCGCGGTGGCGCGAGGGCGGCACCGCAGCGACGCGACCGGCGAATCGCCCAAGGAGCCCACGCCTTGATCCCGGTCGAGTACTACCTGGTGACGGCCGGCGTGATGTTCGGCATCGGATCGATCGGCTTTTTGCTGCGCCGCAACCTCCTCGTACAGCTGATGTGCGTCGAGCTCTTGCTCAACTCCGTGAACCTCACCTTGGTGGCTTTCAACCGCATGCGCCCCGACGACCACGGCGGGCAGATGTTCGCCTTCTTCGTCATCGCCGTGGCAGCCGCGGAGGCAGCGGTGGGCCTCGCCATCGGGCTCGCCATTTACCGCCTCAGTCGCTCCGTTCGCAGCGACGAGGCCGACTTGCTCAAGAACTGAGCGCCGCGCGATGGAACTCCTCTCCAACATCTTCCCCCCGCAGAACTTCACGCTGGTCGCCGTCATCCTGGGGCTGCCGGCGCTGGGGGCGTTCGTCAACGGCGTCTTCGGCAAACGCCTCGGCAAAGACGGCGTTCGTCTCATGGCGCTCACCGCCATCGGCGGCGCGTTCCTGGCGTCGCTCATCGCCTTTGCCATGCTCGTCGGCTTCGGAAGGCAGGCTCATGCCGGGCACGGCGCCAGCTCGGGCGAAGGCATCGAGCAGCTGAAGTTCACCGCCTGGCACTGGTTCGACGTATCGACCAACGGCGGGTTCGGCTCGGTGCCGATCGAGGTCGCCTTCACCATCGACCATCTGAGCTCGGTGATGATGCTGATCATCACCGGCGTCGGCTTTCTCATCCACCTCTACGCCAGCGCGTACATGTGGGACGACCGGCGAGCCGACGGTGGCTTTCATCGGTTTTTCGCCTATCTGAATTTGTTTTGCTTCGCGATGCTGGTCCTGGTCATGGGATCGAGCTTGCCGATCCTCTTCGTGGGGTGGGAAGGGGTCGGTCTCTGCAGCTACTTGCTCATCGGGTTCTGGTACTCCGACGAAACCAACGCAGCGGCGGGCAAAAAGGCGTTCATCGCCAATCGCATCGGCGATTTCGGGCTCTTGGTGGCGATGGGGCTCTTGGTTTCGTACGCCGGCGCGCTCGACTGGGATGCGATCGCTTCCGGCTCGGGCTCGCTCCTGCAGCGCGTGCAAGTTTGGCCCATCGGTCACGTGCCCACTTCGGGATGGGGCGGCATCCTCGCGCGCCTCATCCTGCGCGTGGCACCGTGGTTCTTCAATCCGGTGAATCCGACCGTGGCCACGGTGGTGGGGCTTTGCCTGTTTCTCGGGTGCGCCGGCAAGAGCGCGCAGATCCCGCTCTACGTCTGGCTGCCCGACGCCATGGCCGGCCCCACGCCGGTGAGCGCCCTCATCCACGCCGCCACCATGGTGACCGCGGGCGTCTACCTCGTGTGTCGCCTGTGGTACGTCTTTCTTCTTTCGCCGTTCGTCATGGCGACGATCGCGACCATCGGCGTTTTGACGGCATTCTTCGCGGCGACGATCGGGCTCGCGCAAAACGACATCAAGAAAGTGCTCGCCTATTCCACCGTGAGCCAGCTGGGGTTCATGTTCCTCGGCGTCGGGGTGGGCGCATTCTCGGCCGGCTTTTTCCACGTCTTCACCCACGCCTTCTTCAAGGCCTGTCTCTTCCTCGGTGCCGGCTCGGTGATTCACGCCATGCACGCTGGCATCCACGATCCAGCGGCTTCCCAGGACATGCGCAACATGGGGGGCTTACGCAAATGGCTCCCCACCACGTACCTCACGTTCTTCGCATCCTGCCTCGCCATCGCCGGGTTTCCGTTGACGTCGGGGTTCTTCTCCAAAGACGAGATTCTCTACCGCGCCTACGTGACGCACATCTCGGCCGCGCCGGCAGAAAAAGGAATGGTGCGCTGGGAAGCGTCGGCCTGGTTCGGACCGATGCTCTATTGGGTCGGCATTCTCACCGCCACGATGACGGCGTTCTACATGTTCCGCGCCCTCTTCCTCACTTTCTGGGGAGATTTTAGGGGGTGGGAAATCGCCAAGCCCGGAGCCGCGGCCAAAGGGAGCGCCGAGCACGCTGCTGCCCATCACGGTGCGGCCGCACACGGCGCCGAGCACCACGGCCCCTCGCCGGCCCCGCACGAATCGCCGTGGGCGATGACATTGCCCTTGCTGATTCTCGGCGCGTTCGCGCTGGTGGGCGGCATTTTCAATCCGAGTCTCTTCTCCAAGGAGCCCGGGCTCGAGCACTGGCTGGCACCGGTTTTCGAGCTGAGCGAGAAGTACGTGCGGGTGAAGGACGGCGCTCCTTCGGCGTTGCTCTTGGCGGCGCCGGGCGTCCTGGCATGTCTCGTGGGCGCCGGAGGGGCCTACTTCGTCTACGTGATGAAAAAGGGAGCCCCCGCGCGCCAGCTCACCGAGAAGGCTCCGGGACTCTACCGTCTCGTCCTCGACAAATGGCGCATCGACGAGCTCTACGACAACACCATCATCGGCGCGGTCGAGTCACTGGCCGAGACGGCGGCCCAGTTCGACAAATGGTTCGTGGACGGCATCATCGCTCGGCTCACCTCGCTGGTGGTGGCGGCGTTCGGAACGATTCTTCGCGCCTTTCAAACGGGTGTCGTGCACGTCTATGCGGCGGCGATGGTGCTCGGTATGGCGCTGTTCGGGTGGTTCTTCGTGTGGCAGCCGCAGGCCCACGCCACCGTGCGCGAGCAGCCCAACGGGAAATACGTCGTCGAAGCCGCGCCCGGACTCGGCTACACGTTCCGCTGGCATTCCAAGACGCCCGATCAACCGGACAGTGACGCGTTCAGCGGACGAAGATCGGTGGAAGTCGAGCTTTCGCCCGGCGAGACCAAGCTCGTCAAGGTGGACGTGAAAAACGCATTCGATCGCACCACGACCGGCGCGGTGATGGTGACGCGGCCTACGGCCGCGCCCGTCGGCAGCGAGAAAGCGGCGGCGCCGACGATGAAGGGGTCGATCCGATGAACCCGGTGTTCGGTAGCTTGTTCGGCCTTTGGCCCGCGGCGCTGGCTGGCTTCGTCGGTGTGCTCATTCCGCGCCGCGACTCGCGGCTCGAGCGCGCGCTGCTCGGTCTCATGGGGGCCCTGGTGGTCCTCTTCACCATGGCCGTGTGGCCGGGGACGGCCGCGGTCGCAGAGACGCCCCCCGACGAGTGGCCCAACCTGCTCAACATGCTCATCGGGCTGCCGCTCTTCGGTTCGGTGGCCATCCTGTTCATGCCGCGCCAGTCGCCGAAGCTCTTGACCGGCTTCACGCTCGGGCTCTTGCTCCTGAACCTCGCCGTGTCGCTCTTGCTCCTCGGCGTTCCCATGACGCGGGGGTGGCACTTTCTCTATGTGCGCGAGTGGATCCCGAGCCTCGGCATCCGCTACCACGTCGCCGTCGACGGCATCAGTCTCTGGCTGGTGCTGCTCACGACGTTCGTCACGCCCATCGCGGTGTACGCGTCCTTTGGAAGCATCAAGACCCGGCTGAAAGAGCTTTGCTTCTCGTACCTCTTTTTGCAGGCGGGGATGCTGGGTGCCTTCGTCTCCCTCGACCTCTTTCTCTTCTACGTCTTCTGGGAGCTGATGCTGGTCCCGATGTACCTCATGATCGGGATCTGGGGCGGGGTCGAGAAGATCAAGGCGGCGTTCAAGTTCTTCATCTACACGATGACCGGCTCGGTCTTGATGCTGGCCGCGATGCTCTACTTGGTGGTGCAATACACCAAGCTCACCGGCACGCCGAGCTTCGATCTTTTGGCGCTGCAGCGGGTGATGCTCCCTCCGGGGGCCCAGATGCTCTGCTTCTGGGCTTTCGCCATCGCCTTTTTCATCAAAGTGCCGATGTTTCCGGTGCACACGTGGCTGCCCGACGCGCACGTGCAGGCGCCCACCGGGGGATCCGTCATCCTGGCGGCGATCATGTTGAAGCTCGGGACCTACGGCTATCTGCGCTTTGCCATGGGTCTCTTTCCGGGGGCGAGCGGTCTCAACGCCGCCAACTTGGCCGGCCTCGCCGTGATGGGCGGCATCCTTTACGGTGCCCTCGTTGCCTACAAGCAAGACGACTTGAAGCGCGTCATCGCCTATTCTTCGGTCGCGCACCTGGGTTACGTCATGCTCGGGCTCTTCGCGGTGACGCCGAGCTCGATTTCGGGCGCCATCCTGCAAATGGTCAACCACGGCATCTCGACAGGTGCGCTCTTTCTCTTGGTCGGCGTCATCTACGATCGCCGTCACACGCGCGCCATTGCCGAATTCGGCGGACTCGCCAAGGTGATGCCGATCTACACGGCGGTGTGGGTCATCATCACGTTGGCCAGCATCGGCGTCCCCGGGACCAACGGGTTCATCGGCGAGTTCATGGTCATCACCGGAACCATGATCTCGCCGCGCCTGCGTAACTTCGCCGGCGCGGACGCCACCTTGGCGGCTGCCGGCGTCATTCTGGGGGCGGTGTACATGCTCTCGTTGACGCAGAAAACGTTCTTCGGTCCGCTCAGCAATCCGAAGAACAAGCGACTCAGCGATCTCACCGTGCGCGAGACCCTGTCGCTCGCGCCGCTCGTTCTCTTCGTCTTCGTGATCGGATTCTTTCCCTCCATCTTCCTCGATCGGACGCGTGACGCCGTACAAGGATTCTTCGACCGCTACCAGGCGGTGTGGGCGGAGGGACGCAACGAGGAGCCGGCCTCGCGCTTGATCCGGCCGAGCTCCGACCGCGCCATGGAACGAGGCGCGCCCCCCGTGCCCGGTGAATCGCCGACCGCATCGGCACAAGGACACTGAGCCATGGGTCTGCTCTTCGCCACCTCTCCGCTGCTCATCGTCTCGCTCGGCGCGCTGCTCTTGATGCTCGCCGAAGCTTTTTCGAAGAAATCGAACGAAGGGGATCTGGCGCTCGGCACGGCGGTCACGCTGCTGGCCGGCGCTGCGACGGCGATCGCGGTGTGGATGGTCGGCCCGGAGAGCATCGAAGGGGCGGCCGCCTTGAAGCCCTATTTGCTCACCGACCGTTTCGCGATGTTCTTCGACTTCGTCATCTGCCTCGGCGGCGCCATGACCGCGCTCTTGGCCGGTGGATATTTGCCCGAGCACGGCCTCGAGCGCGGCGAGTTCTACCCGCTCATCATGTTCTCCTCCGTGGGAGCCATGATCTTGGCCGGCTCCGGCGATCTCCTGTCGCTGTTCATCGGCCTGGAGACGATGTCGATCGGCGTCTACGCCATGACCGGCTTCCGCCGCGGTTCGCGCCGTTCCGTGGAAGCGGCCATGAAGTACTTCTTGCTCGGCTCTTTCGCGGCTGCGGTCCTGCTCTATGGAGGCGCGCTGCTCTATGGCGCCACCGGGCACACCGACCTCGTCGGCATCGGGCAGCGCATTGCCTCGGCGGCCACGGCCAAAGGCGGGGGCGGGGTTTCCCTGCCGCTCGTCATCGTGGGGCTGATGCTCGTCTTGGTCGGACTCGTCTTCAAGGTGAGCGCTGTCCCTTTCCACATGTGGACCCCCGACGCTTACGAGGGGGCGCCCACCCCGGCCACGACGTTCATGGCGGTCGCCGTGAAGAGCGCCGCTTTCGCCATGATGCTGCGCGTGCTGCTCATCGCCTTCAACGATCCGGGCTCGGCGTCGTGGGGCGCGGGGTGGCCGCCGGTGATCGCCGGTCTGGCCGTGCTTACCATGACCGTCGCCAACGTCATCGCTGGACGACAAGAGTCGGTCAAGCGCATGCTCGCCTACTCGTCCATTGCGCACGCCGGCTACGTGCTCATCGGCGTCGCGGCCACCATCCGCCAGAACGAACACGAAGCGGAAGGGGCGATCCTTTTCTACCTGCTCGCCTATACCGTCTCGACGGCCGGCGCGTTCGGCGCCCTCATCCTGTGCGGTCGCCAAGGGGCCGAAGCGACGAGCTACGAGGATCTCGCCGGCATCGGGCGCAGACATCCGGGCGCAGCGCTGCCCTTCGCGCTGTTCTTGCTTTCGCTCGCCGGCGTTCCCCCGGCGGCCGGGTTCTTCGGCAAGTTCTACATCTTCCGGGCCGCCATCTACGGCGGCGGGGGCTTTTATTGGCTCGCCGTCATCGGTCTCTTGAACAGCGTGGTCGGCGCTTACTACTATCTGCGCGTCATCGTCTACATGTACATGCGAGAACCAGCGCCCGGCGCTCCCATTGCCGTGCCCATGCGCTCCGGGTACGTCGCCTTTGCGCTCTTGGCATGCGCGCTGCTTGTTCTGGGACTCGGCTTGTTCCCCGGCTCGATGCTCGACATCGCGTTGCACGCGCCGGTGCACGGCTGACCTGCCTTTTTTCGGATCTCCTCCATGCCTGCACGCACCTGGCTCGCTGCCACCTCCGTTGTCACGTGCGCCATCCTGGGTAGCCTCTTCGGCGCTTGTAAATCGCATCCGGCCGAGCCCGCTTCGAACCGTGAGGCCGCCGCCCCGCACGCTTCGATGGGCTATGTGACCGACTCCGGCTTGATCATGCTCCCCGTCGTCGAGATTCCGTCGGATGCCGGCCCGATTTCAACCGCCATCCCGGTGGCCATCTCCAAGATCGAAGGCGTGATCAACCCGAGGCACCTTCCCCCTTACGCCGGTCCCAAGGGAACGGTGGAAGGCACCATTCGCGTGACGGGCGATGCGCCTTTCAAACGGACCATCACCATCCCCTTCGAGTGCGGAGAAGCGTACGCCACCTACGGCAAGGCCTTCCGGGAGGGAAATGATCGTACGCTCGCCGACGCGATGGTGGCCGTCACCGGCTACGAGGGGTACATCCCCGCCGCGGGTGACGCCTATCCGGTCTCGATCCACGGCTGCGCCTACGACCGGCGCACGCTCGTCTTGACGTACGGTCAGCGCATCGAGGTGACCAACCGCGATAGCAAGAGCTTTCTCCCCACGCTCGAGGGGAGCCGCTCACCGGCGCAGCTCGTCGCCATGCCGAAAGGGGACGCGGTCAAGCTTTACGCCTTGGAAGTCGGTCACTATGCGCTGACCGAAGGAACGAAGGGGAGCGGCTGGATGTACGCGGATGTCTTCGTCCTGCAGTACTCGACCCACGCCGTCACTGGACTCGACGGGCGGTATCGGATCGCGGGGATCCCCGCCGGCAAGGTCAAACTATCGGTGTACCTGCCTTCGATCGACGCGGAGCTGCACCCGGACACCGGGGTGCAGGCGTCGAGCCTCGAACGCGAGGTCGAGATCAAGGACGGCGAGACGACGAAGCTCGATATCGAGTTTCCCTACAAGGTGCCGAAGGCTCCGCTCAAGCCGAAGCCCGTTTCGACCGTTCCCATCATCAAATAGGGCGCGCGACGATGGTCGGCGGCGCGGTTCCCCTCGCCGTCGAAGCTTGACGGGTGTAGCGCCTAGTTGCGAAGCTGAAGATGGCCGGCCAGAAGGCCGCAGGGTGATCGGCGATGGTGGACCAGGGAACGGGGGACGACGAGCAGGATTTCCCCTCGACGCTTCCTGGCACCATCATTGCTGGCAAGTACCGCCTCGACGGGATGATCGGTCGGGGGGGCATGGGGAGCGTGTGGTCCACCATGCACCTTGGGCTCGGGCAGCGCGTGGCCGTCAAGCTGATCGCCAAGCGCTACGCGGGGTCGCGCGAGGCAAGGCAGAGGTTCGATCTCGAGGCCAAGGCCGTCGCCCAGCTCCGTTCGCGCTACGTGGTGCAAATCTTCGACAACGGGGAGACCGAGGACGGCACGCCGTACATCGTCATGGAGCTGCTCGACGGCGAGTCGCTCGACCATCGCATCGAGCGTCGCGGACCGGTCCCGCTCGACCAGGCGGTGCGCATCATCGGGCAGGTAGGGCGCGCTCTCATGCGTGCCCACGGGCTCGGCATCGTGCACCGCGATCTCAAGCCGGAGAACATCTTCCTCACCCGCAATGACGAAGACGATGCCGGCGAGATCGCCAAGGTGCTCGACTTCGGCATCGCCAAGATCAAAACCGCGGATACTTCCAGCTCCGCGACGCGCACCGGCACGGTGCTCGGCACGCCGTTGTTCATGAGTCCGGAGCAGGCGCGCGGGTTGAAATCGGTCGACCATCGCACCGACCTCTATTCGCTCGGCATGGTGGCGTTCACCATGCTGACCGGCCGCAACGCGTACTCGGGCGAATCCTTCGGCGATATTCTGGTCGCCATCTGCACCCAGCCGCTCCCCTCGCTGCGTACGTATGCGGCCCTCTTGCCGCCGTCGCTCGACGCTTGGATGCAGCGCGCTTGCGCCAAAGAGCCGGGGGACAGGTTCGCGGCGGTCGAGCCGATGATCGAGGCCCTCCACGCGGCGGCAGGGATGGCGCGGCCGAAGCTACAAGGGGCGGATAGGCACGCGCCGAACCAGCCCAGTCAGATTCGCGCGCCGAACGAGCGCAGCGGCAGCTCGGGGACGGGCGTTCCGGCAACGCACATCATGACGCAGGCGTCGGGGGGCTTGGCCGATGAGCGGTCGTCGGCGGGGTTGTCCGATCAGCGCGCGCCAGCTGGCCTTTCCGATCAGCGGTCGTCGGCCGGCTTCTCGGATCAGCACACGACGGCGGCGGTGTCGGTGAGCGGCGCCGACATTCCCACGCGTTCGATGGCCATGCCCGCCGTGCTCATTGGATTGGCTGCACTCCTGCTGGGCGGTGTCGGAGCTTTCGTCGTCCTTCGTGAGCCCGCGGGGCCGTCCCAAGCATCGAAGGGCGAGGGAGGTGCACCGACGCTGGTGAACTCGGTGCCGGCCCCGACGGCAACGCAATCCACCCCCCATGTCGTGCCGCCCGCGCCGAAGAGCAGCGCCGCTGAGCCCGCCAAGCCGAGCGACCCATCCGCGGCGACGACGCCGAAGACGGCGATCCCCAAGCCGCCCCCGGCCGCGTCCCCCCCGCCCGCGCCCCCCCCTCCCGCGGCCCCCCCTCCCGCGAAAGCCGCACCCGTACCCGTCCCCGCACCGAGGCCGTCCAACCCCAGGCCGAAGACCCCCGATCTCGGCTTTTAGCTGCTCGAGGAGAGCCACTTGCGACCAAACGCTTTGGGTGTCAGCCACTCGTTCTGCCTTTGCGCCCTGACGGCGAGCTTCGTCTTTTGCACGCCATTCACGGCGCGTGCCGAGGAACCCGCTCCCAGCGCGAGCGACACGGCGCTGGCGCGCACGCTCGGCTCGGAGGGCGTCCAGCTCGCCGACGCGGGCAACTGCGCGGGAGCCATCGAGAAGCTCGAGCGCGCCGAAAAGCTCTACCACGCGCCGACGATTCTCGGTCGCCTGGGAGAATGCCAGGTGGCGCTCGGCAAGATCGTGGCCGGCACCGAGACCTTGCAGCGCGTGGTGCGCGAGTCGCTTCCGCCGCGCGCGCCGAAGGTGTTCGTCGACGCCCAAGCGCGCGCGCAGAAAGTGCTCGACAGCGCGCTCCCCAAGCTCGCCAAGATCAAGATCCACGTCGATGCGCCGCCGGGAGTCAATCTCACCGTGACGCAGGACGGCGAGCCGATCTCCACCGCGACGCTCGATCTCGATCGCCCGGCGGACCCGGGCGTGCACAAGATCGAAGCCGCGGCGTCCGGTTATCGCACCGCGCGAGCCGAGGCGACGTTGGCAGAAGGGGCGACCGGATCGGTGAGCCTGCGTCTCGAGCCTGATCCGAACGCCAGCGCGGCGGACGTGGGCGTGCCGCCCGGTTCGACGCCGGCTGCCGGCCCTTCTCCCGGCAGCGCTGCGGGGCCCGCGCCCGAGCCGTCGGCCCATGCGTACCCCGCCGGCCCGGACGCGCCGGTCGGAGCGGAAGCTTCCAGCTCGGGCTCCTCCAAGGTGCCCGCGTACATTTTGCTCGGAACGGGCGTCGTCGGCGTCGCGGTGGGATCGATCTTCGGCGCCATGGTGCTCAGCAAGAAATCGTCGCTCGACGGCGTCTGCAAGCCGGACAAGTCGCACTGTCCGACAGACGCGCAGGGAGATATCGACGCGATGCACACCTCGGCCACCCTCTCCACCGTCGGTTTCGCGGTGGGGGGTGTGGCGCTCGGCGCCGGCGTGATCATGCTGCTCGTCTCCAAATCGTCGAGCGCCGCCGACACGAAGACCGCGCCGGCACATGCCAGGCTGACGCCGTTCGTCGGTCCCACGTCGTTCGGACTTTCTGGTTCCTTTTGATGGGGGGCATCGCCGCCATGCTCGTGAAAACGATGAATGCAAAGCGCATTGGGTTCATGTCCATCTTCCTCGGTGCGGCGACGGCCGGGTGCGCCGCCATCGTCGGCGCCGACGACTACAGCGTCGACAAGGGATCGGCGACGGGCAGCGGCACGGGAGGCAGCGCCACGGGCACCGGCGGCAGCGGGGGAGCAGGAGGCAGCGCCACGGGCAGTGGGGGAGCAGGTGGCGACGCCGGCAAAGGGGGCGCCGGGCCGACGGGAGGAAGCGGAGGAGTGTCCGGCGGTGGTCGCGGCGGTGCGATGATGGACAGCGGTCCGCCTGGTGGCAGCGGAGGCACGGGAGGAGCTGCGGGCGCCGATGCCGGTCCGACTTGCAGCGCGGAGTCGCCCGCCGGAACCGCGATGTGCGGCCCAGGAAAGACGTGTTCCCTTTCCGCCTGCGCCCCCGCGGCCTATGCCTGTTTCCCGGCCGGTAGCGCCGCCGACGGCGTGGCCTGCACTGCCGAAGCCGATTGCGCGTCGGGCATGTTCTGCCTCAAATACGGACCCGATCTGAACGTATGTCGACGGACCTGTACGATCGATTCCGAGTGTGCCACCGGCTCTCGATGCCAGGGGTCGTACACCTCCTGCAGCGGGACGATCTCGGGCAAGTACTGCGAAAGGCTGTGCTCCGATATCACGCGGGCCGGGTCGGCCGTGTGCGGGCCAGGATTCAAATGCGACGCCAGCTGCAACGGCATGATGGTCAACCCTGGAACGTGTTTCGTCGCCGGCCCCGTGACCTCGGGATCTTGCGCGGCGATAAGCGATTGTGCTGCTGGCTATTCTTGTATTGGCAACATCTGTCGACAAGCCTGCAACAGCAACGCCGACTGCTCCGCCGGAACCACCTGCTCGGGAGACATTTTCTGCGGCAACACGCAAACCAGCTATCACTTCTGCCAGTAGTCGGCGCGCGATCGCACGAGCGCGTCTTACCGCGCCACCAAATCCGCCATCCACGGCATGTCGGCCGGATTGCCGTTATGGATGCTCGCCGCCCACTCCTGGTCCGTCAAGCGGACGAAGCCCTCCGTGATTTTCTCGAAGTACGACGATGCGACTCCGACATAGGCGCGCGGTCCGCCGCAGGTGTCGGTGGTGACGACCATCTGGCGGGGGTCGCCCGTCGCGACGTGAAGAACCTTGCCGACCAGGTTGCCCGCGCCGTCCGCCGGCTGCGTGTGGACGTCGGCAATGACGGGATCGCGCTGGACGGACTCCTGGTTCAAATAGTAGAGGGCGGGATACCATCCCGTCGCGCCTGTTATTTGAGACGTGCAGCCGCCCGCGCGTAGCGCAACGGCTTGGTTGATGAACTCGAGCTGCGCGGCGGTGAACTGGGCGCCGGACAGCTCGGCCTCCGCCATCTGGCGCAGCATGCCGACCGCGGAGCCGAGCGTCGCGAAGTAGGTGTCGATATACTCTCGAACGCCGGGCTTGCTCTGCGGCACGCGCGCAATCATCTCGCGCCCGCGTGCGGCGAGTGCTTCGAGAGCCGCGTAGAACTTCGGATACGGGTCGACGTAAGCGTCGGGAAACTCGCAGACGGGGATGCCGGTGTACGACTGTTTGGAATAGAGAATCGTGTCGTGGCGGAGCTCGCTCCAGGAGGCAAGCTGTGTGTTCAAGATGCGGCGGCTCCATGGTTCGGTCCGCGCCACGCGAAAGAGGCCGCTGTTGTCGTTCGTGGCGAGGTCGGCGGGGGGGGACAGGCCACGCAAGGCCGACAACCAAAGATTGTAAAGATTGGATTGCCAGTAAGCGCTCCCGTGCTCATCGGCCATGATTCGCGCCGAGGCCAGATAGGGTGCGTATTCGTACATCGCGATTTCGGGAGCGAGCAGCGCGCCCGCGTGATCGTTGCCGAGCGCGGCGAACGCGACGTCGAATGCCTGGGGCATCAGGCGCAGCGGCCGGCCGCGAGCGGGCACGCGGTCGTAGACGAGAAGGGAGAAGACGTGCGAATCGAGAACGTACCGTTGTCCGAAGAAAGCGAACGACAGGGACAGGGGGAGCGTCACGTTCCCGGACCCGCCCATCATGAGATGGCTCGCGATGCGCTGTTGTCCGAAGGTGATCTTGCGCAGTCCGACCGTGAGCTCGTCGTCGGAGAGTCGTTCGATGTCGGAATGGGAGGAGATCTTCAAGATGTCGGCCAGGGGCGTCAGCTGATCGATGGTCAGGTAGTCCTGATCGCCGACGAAGGACCGAATGGTGTCGTCGACCCAGCGGTACGTCTGCATCCGTGCTTGATCGAGCAGCTCGCGCAGGGCAAAAGCCGCCACCACCTGGCGCCGCCGCAGAACCTGCGATCCGCCGGGCTGCGTCTCCAAGAAACGGAAATCCGTGCGCCCGAGCCACATCATTGCCTTGAAGTAGCCTTCCAGCCCGGAATCGACGTAGTGGCCGCGCGGCGTGAACTGCGAGAAGTCCTCCGCGCGCTCCGTGCCGAAGAGCGGCACCGTGACGACCCCGGATGCAGCGGTGGCGGCCGCCATGATGGCATCGAAGATGGCGGCATCGCCGCCGAGCGTCGGCCTCATTTGGGACCTGGTCAGGAGGCTACGGGCGACGGACAAGTAGAGATCGAGGTCGCGCCGCGTGTCGCCCGCCGGCATCGCCGCGAGCGCGCCGTAAGCCCCATCGAGCATCGACGACACCGCGGAGCTCAGGGATGATGTCTCGATGCTCTGGAGGATGTCGTCGTACGAGCGGTGCACCGCCTCCAGGATGGAATCGGCCGACACGTAAAGAGGAAGGTGCTCGGCGTAGATGGCGCGGTAGCCGTAGGTGAAATGGGGGTAGCGGTTTCTGTCGGTGATGACGAAGCCGCGTTCCTTCAGCATGGCGAGCTCGCCGTCGTTCAGGCGAAGTGCCGACGCTTGAATACGATCCATGTGGACGGCCGTCGCCGGGTCGTAACCGATGGCCGTTGCGAAGGACGTCGGGTAGCGCGCGGCGAATTGCTGGGTGGTGAGCGATTCGACTTCGGCGAGCTTCTCGGCGATGCGACGCTGGGTTTCCGCATCCGCTACGGGCAATGGGCCGATCTCGGGCCGGGTGCGACGGACGGTCTTTGCGAGGGGAGCTCCCGTGTCGCTCGACGGCGTGGGATCGCCGGGCGCCCCGGCGTCGCTCACGATGGGCGATCCGCTGCTGCAGGCGATGGGCAGCGCGAGCAACGCCGCCGCTCGGGCGAGGGTCTTTCGCATATCCTTTCAGGCTACCTCGATGACGATGGCACGCAATGGAAAGGTGTTAACACCGATGTCGTCAAAGGGCGGTCAGCGGCGCTTGGCGACTTCCCGCGCCAGCGCGTCGACCGATTCGTTCATCGGCGTTCCCACGGCGTCCATCCAGGCCTTCCTGGCGTCGGGGCCGACGCGGCGCTCCAGCAGCTCGGCCATGAGCAAGTGGGCGAGCGGGGAGATGGTCGTATCGACGAGACGCGCCTCCGCCATGGCGCGCGCGAGCGCGTCGTCGTCGCGCAGAAGGTCGGCGGCGATGGCAGCGGCGACGCGCGCATCTGCGTCGCGTGGGTCGGCGGCGAGAACGAGCTCCGCTTGCGACTGGGCGAACGCCGCCGCGCCGACCGCAGCGGCGCGCAGCGCGAGCGCCCCGCTCGAGACGCGCGCCGAAAGCGCGAGCCGCCGCGCGTCATCGAATGCCCCGCGGGCGATGGCGGCATCGACATCGGCGACGGTAGGCCGCACTTTCACGGCGCGGTTTCTGCGGTTCGTTCGAGCACCGAGCTCGGCGAGCGCGCGCTCGGCAGCGGCGCGGCGCGCTTCGTCGTGGGTGCGCTCCGCGAACGCCGCCATCGCCTCTTGCGCCGCGGCCGACGCCGGGTAGCGAACGACGAGCCCCTGGAGCCACCGGGCGGCTTCGTCGATGCGCTCGCGGTGCTCGAGCACGAGCGCCAAGAGCAACGCGGGCTCGATGCGATCCGGATCGAGCGAGACGGCCATCCGCGCGGCGTGCTCGGCGGCGGCGAGCTGGCCGCGCTTCAAGTTGCATCGCGCGCGCTCGGTCCACGCTTCCTCGTAGGCCGGATCGATCGCTGCCGCTCGGTCGAAGGCCGCTCCCGGCTTTCCGATCGCCGCCGTTCCGGCCCCTTCTTGTCGATCGCAGATCAGCGCCCCGATCTTCGTCAGAAGCTCCGGGCTGTCCGGATCGTGCCGGGCGCCTTCGGTGTAGGCGGTCAGCGCAGCTTCGCGATTGCCTTGCTCCTCGAGGAGAGCGCCGCGCAGGTACGCGGTATACGCGTCGTCGGTCACGAAGCGCCCGTGCACGAGCCGCCCTCCCACGCTGCGGGTCACGGCCGTCGACGACGCGCAGGCCGTCGCCAAGAGCACGAACGCCGTGAACGACGCAGAGAGGCTTGGATTCGCCGAGATCACGGATCTTTCTCGAACCCCGTGCGCATCGCGCGCAGCGCGCGGGTCGCGCCCTCGATGGTGATGTCGCGGGCGTCGACGATGGCTGACGCCACCTGCTCCACCTCGGCCGCGATGGCGCCTGCCGCGGCAGCCACCGAGCGCGCATGGAGCGACATGTGCCCCCGCTGAATGCCGTCCGTCGCCAGCGCGCGCACCGCGGCGAGGTTCGAAGCAAGGCCCACCGAAGCGGCAACCGTCGCGAGCTCGGCGGAGGAGGTGATGCCGAGCAGGCGAAGAGCCAACCGCGCGGCCGGGTGAACGCGCAGCGTCCCTCCCACCGAACCGAGCGCTAGCGGAAGCTCGAGCGAGCCTTCCAGCACCTCGGCGCCGTCTTTGTCCGTGGCCGCGCGCCAAGTCGCGAGAGGTCGATAGACGCCGGTTCGCGCCGCGAAGGCGTGCGCGCCGGCCTCGACCGCGCGCCAGTCGTTGCCGGTAGCGATGCACACCGCGTCGATGCCGTTCATGATCCCCTTGTTGTGGGTGGCGGCGCGATAGGGGTCGAGCTCGGCAAAGCGTGACGCGTTGATGACGCCGTCGATGACGAGGCCGCCGCCGTGCGTCTCGGTGGACAGCGCATGCACCGGGATTTGCGCGCGCACGCGCACGCAGCGGCGGTCGCACAAGTTGGAAAGGATGCGCAGCCCGCGTTTGCCACCGCCGAGCTGGGCGATGCGGTCGCCGACCGCTTCGGCGACGTTGTTGACGAGATTGGCGCCCATCGCGTCGCGGCAATCGACGTAGATGTGCACGACCAGCATGCCCCCGTCGAGGTGGCGCACCTCGAGATCGCGCGCACCCCCGCCGCGCTCGACGAGCCCGGGCACGGCGCGGTTGGCCATCGCCAGCAGTTCCTCTTTCTCGAGCAAGATGTCCGCCGCGCCGGCCCCCTCGTCGGTCACGTCGAAGAGCTGCACTTGGCAAGTCATGATGGACGGGTCGACATCGGCGATGAATCCACTGCCCGCGCGCACCATCTTGGCGGCGTTCGACGCGGCGGCGATGACGCTTGGTTCTTCCACCACCATGGGAACGATGTAGTCCTTCCCATTGACGCGCACGTTGACGGCGACGCCGAAGGGGAGCGCATACGTTCCCAGCACGTTCTCCACGAACTTGTCGGCTGTTTCGGGCGTGAGTCCCCCTGAGTCGAGTGCGGCGGCGAGCTCGGCGACCGGCATCCCCGCTGCTTCCGCGATGAGGGTACGTCGCTCGGCGACCTTCATCTTGTAGAGGCCCCGTAAGCGTGAGCTGCGTGTCTTCATGGCGAAGTCTCGTTTCTCCGATCTCCCACGGGCGACTCGGTGAAGGCGTGGACCCCGCGGGCGCCGAGCGCAAGGCTGAGGGGCACGAGGCCGAGCCTGCGCGCCGAGTCTTCGAGGTCGGCATTCGGCGGCTCCTCGCTGACCATGAGGACGATGTCGCCGCCACCCGCTCCCGACGGCAGAACCGCGGCGCCGGCCAGCTGCGCGGCGCGGTCGAGCTCGGCGACCTCGGAGGTGACGATCGGCACATGCGCAAGCCTACCGAGCGACGCCAGCCCGGCCAGCTGGCGGCGGCAGGCCGCGATGTAAGCCGTTCCCGTCCTGGCTTCTGCGGCGGCGTCGGCCGCGCTGGCGAGCTCGTCGAGGATGGCGCGGTGCTCGCTCGGCCGCGCCTTTCGCAGGGCGGCCACCCCGGCCAGCATGACGCTCGTGGAGGCCGCACTCGTGCTCGACCAAACGCGGATGACGAGCGGTTTCGGCAGCTCTACCTGCGTCGTGGTGGGGAGCACGCCTGCCTCGGTGGGAAGTTGAAAACGCAGAATGCCGCCGAACGCGCTGGCCGCCACGTCGATGCCGCTGCCCCCTCCTTGTGCGATCCGATGCGCGCAGAGCGCAGCGTCGAAGACGCGCCGGGCGAGCGTGGCATCGTCGAGCATCGGTTCGGTTCCGAGCTCGAGCGCCGCCAAGGAGGCGACGAGGATGGCGGCGCTCGAACCGAGCCCGAGCTTGCGGTCACTTGCCTCGTCGCGCAGGGCTCGCGCATCGAACCAGGGCGCGCGGATCGCGCCGCGATTGTCGAGCGCCTCGCGAACTTCGGGGGTCACGAACTCCGCTTCCTGCCGGCCGTCAGCGATGACGTAACGGTCGACGGCGGCCACCAAGGCGGCCGAACCTTCCAGAACGGCGTACGCTCCCGAGAGCACCACCTTGCCGGGGGCACGCGCCATCATGGCCGTTCGCCCCTTGCTGCGGCGGGACCGCCCGGCGCGGCGATGAGCACCTTCTCCACCCCCGCCACCTCGCGCATCGCCGTCGCGACGGCGGCGGCGTCCGCTGCGCGCGAAAGCACTTTCACGTGCGGTCCCGCGTCGATCGTCACGTAGGCCTGCGTTCCTGCCTGTCGCAGTCGGCGCACGCGCTCGATAGCGGCGAGGGTCACGGGATTGAAATAGATGAGCGCTGGCGCAGCGGCCATGGCCGAGGCATGCATGGCGAAGGCACTCTCCTCGGCGACCACGCCGAGCGCCTCGAAGTCGCGCGCGCCGACGGCGCGCCGTGCGCGCTCGAAAAGCCGCGGTGCGTTGGCGACCCACGCTGGATAATACGGGCTGGTCGCGCTGGTGTGCGCCATCCCCTCCGTCGAGCCGACGTCCTTCTGCTTCAACGTCGTCACCACCACCGAGATCGCTACCTGCCAGTCGATCGAACCTTCGATAGGCTCCGCCGACAACACATCGCGGTCGGGCACGCCCGCACCCAGCGTCGCGAAACCGCCGAAGATGGATCGCGCCGCCGACACCGATGATCGGCGCGCCTGATCGCTCAACTGAGATGCGTCCCAATCGAGTCCGGCCGCCTTGGCGGCCGCGACGACGAGCGCGGCGAACCCCGACGCACTCGAAGCGAGGCCCGACGCGGTGGGAAAATCGTTCGCACTTTCGATGCGCGCCTTGCTCTCGATGCCCGCCGCCGAACGCACCCGGTCGAGCAGCTCCGACACGCGCCGCGTCTCTTTGTCGTTCGCCGCGCTGCCATTGAGAATGACAGTGTCACGCTCGAACGTGTCGTCGAACGTCACGCTGGTCGTCGTGGACATCGCGTCGAGCGTCATCGACAGGCTCGGCACGGATGGCATACGGCTCATCCCCTCCAGCTTCCCCCAATACTTGGTGAGGGCGATGTTGGGGTGGGCGACGGCGGAGGCCGAGCGAATCAAGGCGTGGGGTTCCCTTCTGCGACGGCGATCGGGGTGGAAGAAACGCGGGTGGAAAACGCGCGAAAGCCCTCCTTTTCCCAGCATGCGAGAACAGGAGCGGGGTCGCCCTGGACCAGGGCGACGACGCAGCCGCCGCCCCCGGACCCGGTGAGCTTCGCACCGAGTGCGCCGGCTTCGCGCGCCAGCCGGCACATCGTCTCGATTTCTTCGGTCGACAACATGAGGCCGGAGAGCAGCACCTGGTTGAGATCCATGAGCTTACCGAGCCCCACGTGGTCGCCCGCCTCGAGCGCGAGGCGGGCGTTTTGAACGAGCGACTCTATCGCTTCGAACGAGCGGGCGACGTTCTCTTCGTTACGCGCTTTCAGTTTGGCGACCATCTCCACCATCTCGCGGGTGCTCGAAGAAACACCGCTGTGCCCAATAACCAAGGAAAGCGGCTGGGAGAGCACGATCTCGTTCAGATGCAGTCCACCGCTCATGCGCTGGTAGAGGAGGCACCCGCCGCGCGCGGCGGCCGTGGCGTCGATGCCCGAGGGGTTACCGTGAAAGACCTTCTCCCACGCCATGGCGCGTTCGGCGGCGTCGGTGGGGCTCGCCGGGGGGCGCCCTTCCCACGCGTCGAGCGCGCGCACGATGGCGACGCCGAGCGCCGCCGAACAACCGAGCCCGGCGCCCGCGGGCAGCTCGGTCACGACTTCGACGCGAAGCGGTCGCGTTACCTGGCAAATCCGAAGAAGCGCGGCAAAGGCGCGCGCGACGTCCGTGCTCTCGTCCTCGGTCACGCGCTCGGTTGCTCCCAGCGTGAGCTCCGAACGCGCACCTTGCGCGGCGCCGGTCGCGAGCGGCGTCGCGTGGGCGGTGGCGCCGCGATCGATGCCGAGCACGATGGCCGGCACGCCGTAGACGACCGCGTGCTCGCCGAGCAAGATGACCTTTCCGCAAGCCGAGCCATGCTGCATGAGACTCTCTGACCTCGTCTCGAAAAACGTCAACGTTCGCGAACCGTCAGCGTCGCGGCGGCGCCGAGAAGCCACGCCGTGCCGCGTTTCGACAGCTCGCCCCCCGCCAGTGCACCGGTCGCCTTCTTGACGAGCTGGCTCAATCTGCGCTCGACCGAGGCGCGCGCCCCGCATCGCTCGTAGAGCGCCACCACGGTCTTGATCTGGTCGTCGCTCGCGTCGCGGCGGCCGAGGGTGTCGGTGAGCAGGTGTCGATCGCTTACCCCGACTCGCGACAGCGCCTCGTCGGCGAGAGCCGTCTTCTTGCCCGACCGGATGTCGCTTCCGAAAGGCTTGCCGGTTTCCTTGGGGTGTCCGAAGGCTCCGAGCAGGTCGTCGCGCAGCTGGAACGCCACGCCGAGCGGATGGGCAAAACGGGTGAGGAGTTCGAGCGTCGCCGGCTCGGCGCCGGCCAAGATGGCTCCCAGCAGCATGGGGCCCCGAACCGTGTAGCTCCCCGTCTTGAGGTCGTGCATGACCTCGATGTTCTGCGGCCGACCGACGAGGTCGATCTGTTGACCGCGGATGGCGTCCTGCTGGATCTGCGCGAAAAGCCGGGCGGCGCGAGCGATACGGTCGCCCGTCGCCTTGACCGACGCGAGCGCCTCGAGGGCCATGGCCGACGCATAGTCGCCGGCCAGGAGCGCGGCGGCATCTCCCGTCGTGCGCGATCCGAAATGATGCGCCAGGAGCGCATGCACCGCGGGCCCGCCGCGCCGGACGTCGTCGCGATCCATCCAGTCGTCGTGCACCAGCAGGTAGGTCTGCAAAAGCTCGAGCGCAGCTCCAGCGTCGAGCGCCACGGCGTCCGGCGCATCCTCGTCGACCGCTCGGTACGCTGCGACGAGCAGCGCAGGACGAAACCGTTTTCCTCCGCGCATGGTCAGGTCGCGCAGCGCGTCGACGAGGGCGATGACATCGGGCCCGAGCGGGTCGGCATCGGTCAGCTTTTGCTTGAACAGCAACGCGAGCCGCGCTTCGACTTCGCGCCGGACCTGCTTGAGCAGCGCGTCGAAGCTGGCGCCCTCTCCTTGCTTCTTGGAAGGGGAAACACTGGCGGATGGCGCGCGGGGGGGCATGAGCTCGGGGAGCGTAGATTTGACTGGCAACGACGTCAAATCGAGTCTCGCTTCGGTTTTAGCTGTGAGTTCCGATACTTTCGCGGCAAATTGAATGCTCGTTAATATAGGCGTGGTGGATCGCGGCTCATGAAGGGGCCCGGTCGAGGTAGGCTCGTTCGACAAGGGAGGCACTCGTCGCGTGACCAGCAGCGGAATCGGCCAACGCAAGGCGGATCACATCGACCTCGCCGCCACCGGTGACGTCGGATTTCATCGGACCACGACGCTGCTCGAGTGCGTCAAGCTCGTCCATCAGGCTCTGCCCGAGCTCTCTGCCGATCACATCGATACGTCGGTGACGATCTTCGGTAAGAAGTTGCGCGCGCCGCTCATCATCGCCTCCATGACCGGCGGTATCGAACGCGCGGCGACGATCAACCGAGAGCTTGCCACCATCGCCGAGGCGCGCGGGTACGGCTTTGGGCTCGGCAGTCAACGCGCCATGCACATCGACCCCTCCAAGGGCTCGACCTTCCACGTGCGCGACGTCGCTCCCACCACGCTCGTCCTCGGCAACCTCGGCGTCGTGCAAGCGCGCCAGATGACGACGGAGGATGTGCGCAAGCTCGTGACCGACGTCGGAGCCGATGCGCTCTTCATCCATCTCAACCCCGCCATGGAGATCGTCCAGCCCGGCGGCGACCGCGATTTCACGGGAGCCGTGGCAACGCTCGGGCGGCTCGCCGCCGATCTCGGGTTTCCGGTCGTCGCCAAAGAGACAGGATGCGGTCTCTCGGCGAAGGCGGCGGCGCAGCTTTTGCGCGCGGGGGTGCGCCACGTGGACGTGTCGGGCGCAGGTGGGACATCGTGGGTTGCGGTGGAGATGCACCGCGCAACGTCGGGAGAACGCGCGCTCGGCGAGGCGTTCCGCGAGTGGGGAATTCCCACCGCTGCCAGCGTGGCGTGGATGGCAGCAGCACGCATGGAGACAATCATCGCCACTGGCGGCATCGGAACCGGCCTCGAGGTTGCCAAGGCGATCGCCCTCGGTGCCAGTGCGGCGGGGATCGCGCGCCCTGTCCTACAAACCCTTACCTCGGGCGGACGTACTGCCGCCGAGAATTACCTCGACGGCATCGAAGCGGAGCTGCGCGCGGCGATGCTTCTCGTCGGCGCCGGCACCATCTCCGAGCTGCGCCGCGCGACGCGGATCATGTCGGGTGAGCTCGCGTCGTGGGTTGCGCAAGGGTCGTTGGAGAGCCCGATTTCGTGATAGCTTTGTTCTAGGGCTGGCGAATGACGAACGATAAGAAGGGGGACAGCGATCTTCCGCTGCCCGAACTGAAGAAAGAGAGGGATTCTTTCGTTCACACCTTCTTCACCAAAGGTGCGCAGTTCACGCAGGAGCTCGTCAACGAGAACACCCGACTGCGACATTGCTTGGGGGAACTCGAGCAAGAGGCCACCAAGCTGCGCGCGCAGATCGCGAGCGACGATGCCATCCGCGAGCTGCTCAAGACGATCGACGGGCTCGAACGGGAGAAGGGAAGTCTTCTCTCGCGATATCAACAAGCCGAGGCCGCCTCGTCGCGCTGGGTCGACCAGTACACCGAGGTCGAGGGCGAGCTCGCCAACTTTGCCAACCTCTACGTCGCCAGCCACCAACTGCATACATCGCTCAGCTTTCGCACCACCGTTCGCCAGATCAAAGAACTGCTCGAACAGCTGGTCGGCTCACGCTCGTTCGCCGTTTATCTGGTGACCGGCGATGGCAAAACGCTGGTCCCCATCGTATGCGAGGGGATGGGCAAGCCGCGCCGCATTGCCGTCAATCCCGGCGATGGCGGCATCGGCGAAGCGTTTTCCACCGGCATGTCGCGCGTGGAGACCGGAGATTTGAGCTTAGGGTCGCTCGACCACCCGCTGGCCCTCGTGCCGATGACCCACGAGCACAAGGTTCTCGGCGTCTTCGTCGTTTATGCAACGCTCGAGCAGAAGCCGCGATTTTTGCCCGTCGACTTCGAGCTCTTCAAATTGCTCGGTGCCCACGCGGCAGGGGCGCTGGTATGCGCGTGTCTCTTTGCCAATGCCGGCCACAAGATTCCGAGTTTCGATCCTTTTTTCGATCCCGAGACATGAGCCAAAAGAGAAGCGAGACTCCCAGCGCAGGTACGCATCGACATGGCTGAATACTCCTGTTTGATAGTTGAAGACTCACCGATGATGAGGCAGCTGCTCGTCTTCGCGCTCGCCCGGGTGAAGAACCTGCGCGTCACAGAAGCCGACGACGGCGTGGACGGCCTACGCAAGCTCGCGTCGGCGCGCTTCGATATCATCATCACCGACATCAACATGCCCATCATGGACGGCCTCAAGCTCGTCAAACGCGTGAGATCCGATCCCACGCATTCCGCCACGCCGATCGTGATCATCACCACCGAAGGCTCGCAGGAAGATCGCCAGCGCGCGCTGCAGCTCGGCGCCAACGCCTACATCACCAAGCCGATTCAGGCGCCGCAGGTGATCGCCAAGGTGAAAGAGCTTTTGAAGATCGAGTAGCGTCTTCGAGTTGCGGGACGCGAGCACCCCCGCTCACGCCGCCGGACGGCGGGATCTAGAACATCATCGTCTTGTGCACGGTGACCTTGGTGCCCGAGAACGGCGGCACTTTGGCCGTCCGAAACTTCGAGGCCACGCAGCTGCCGACGGGCGTGCCGCGCACGACGCCCGACTCGACGACGGCGACCGTCGCTTGACCACTCGGAACGAAGGTCACGGCGACACGCACGGCGCCGGCCGTCGTGTCTTCCTGCCTGCAAGTCGCAGCGAGCGCGGCGGCATCTTCGAGCGCCGACTGCGCGGCTTCACGGCTGAAGTCGGGCCCCGCCGGCTCCGGTGGTTGCGGCGCTACGAAAACCGGGGGAGCGGGGGGCTCGGCCGGCGCTTCTTCCGCCACCGGCTCAGGGTCCTCTGCGGTGGACGCCTTGAGAGACTTGGCCTTCTTGCGGCGTTTCTCGGCTTTGAGCGACTCGACGCTCACTTCAGCGGGCTGACCGGCGCGCGGCTCGACGGCCGGCGCGGACGGCTGCGCCGGATCCGTGGCCGTTCCTCGAAAATCGCCGGGCTGCAGACGTGCGGCCACCGGCGTCTGCGGATCGCTGGGGAGCGCCGCATGTGCGGGGCTCGCGGGCGTGCTCGCGGCTGAGCCGATCGCTCGACCGATGAGCGCAACGGTCACCGCGCCGACCAGCGTAGCAAGCGCCAACCAACCTTTGCGTGACGACCGCGGCGGGGCGTCGACGGGGGGCTCATTGAGGGGAGAAACGTCGCTCGGCGGGCGCGTCGGCCGCTCGGCAGCGTCGATCTCGCGCACCGGCATGCTCATCGCTGGTGGCATCGAGGAGTGAACGGCGGGCCAGCGTCCGGGCAAACCTTCCGTCGGCGGGGGCGGGGGCTTGACCCGGACGAGCCCTGCCGGTGTATCGGCGCGCCATGCCGGCGCCTTCACATTGAAGGACGAAGCCGAAGGGGCCACGACCGTGGGGGCGGGTGTTCGAGGGAGCTTGTCGCGCGGGTCTTGGCCGGGGCGGGTGGGCGCGACCAGCTCGATGCCTATCCCGTCGACTTCGATCACCGCGCCGCAGTTGCTGCAGCAATAGTCGACGACCTTGCCCCGCACTGCATCGGACGCGATGCGGTAGTTGGCCTCGCAGCTCGCGCAGACCACTCTGACCAGACGTGTGTCCATAAGAACTTCCTGCCCAACCCGAGCTTTTGGCCCAATGCGAGCAATGCCTCGCCAGCCCTGATATACGCCCTTCACGTAATTTCGGCCACCTTTATCTTCATTTTTCCAGTGTAAAGAGATAATGCCGGTCCGATGGGTGGATAGCGGCGCTGCTTAGTGAACATGCCTTGACGAGAAAGGTCAGTTTTCGGTATCCCCATTGGTCGAGTGGTTGGCAGAGCGCACATCCGAGCTGCCGCGGCAGGGTTTTTCATGGCCGGCGCGGGCGTGGGAGGGGTACTCTTGCTGCCGCTGGTGCTTTCGGTGTGTTCGTCGCCAGTGAGCGAGACCGAGGGGAGGCCGCGTCCACCCGAAGAGCGCGTCACCGCTCTCGGCATGGGCGCTTCCGGGGAAGGCAAGGCCGCGTCAGAGCGACCGGTGACGACCCCGGCCGGTCCCTTGGACCCGCGATCCGCGCCAGCAACCGAGGCGGCGCGCATACGGCGCGTGGAGGATCTTCCTCCCGCGACGCCGGTGGCCTATCGCCCGCTGCGGGTCGAAGAGCTTCCCCAGGTGCCGCCCACCGGGAAGCGATCACGACGGAGCAAAGAGGCGCCTGCCGCAGGGCCGCTACGTATCGAGGATCTCCCCAGCGTTTCGGCCGCCGTTCGCCCGCTGCGCCCCGACGAGCTCAACCCCGAGCTCGTGCAGCGCGCCGATGACCTCTTGTGGAACCATCCCGCACCGGTCGGTGTCGACGTCCCCTTCGAGGTCAAAGGCAGGAGTTACGTCGCGCGGTTCGCGCTCCACTATCACGAGTTCGGAGGCGATAAGAAACCGTGGGGATACCACAAGGGCGTGACGCTCTATTCGACCGAGCCCTAGCGCTCGTCGGACACCGGAGCGTGCGCTTCACGGCGCGGCCACATGGATCTGCCGCTGATCCCAGGCGACGCCCCCGCGGTCGTCGCGGGCGACGAACCACATCGTGATCGTGCGGCCCGCGGAATCGCGCCGAGCGGTCCACCCTGTCGTGGTGTCGCGCGCCAAGCGGACATCGTGCTCGAAGATTCCCTCCGTCGCGTAGTACTGCACCACGACTTGCTCGCGGAACGACGCGCCGAACGAGTCGACGCCGGACTCGGTACTTGCCTCGGCGATCGCGACGGCGATGACGTGTTGTTCGTTGCGCGTGCAAGCGCCGTAGTCGTTGCCGCTTTGGTCACAGGGGATGACCTCCTTGACATCGGAGGGTGGCCAGTCGGCGCCGTCCCAGGTCACGCCGCCGATGATCGGGTTTTCGTTGGTGTCGGTCGTGCGCGCGAAGATCCGCTTCACCCCCACCACGTATTCGTCGGTTCGCAGCGATCGCCCGCTTTTGGCATCCAGGCATCGAAAAGGGATCGCGGCCCGCTGCGGCGCGAGCTCGCCCGGGCACGCCACCACGACGACGCCGATGGAGGCATGGGCCACGGCCCCGGTGGGAAGCGACGTGATGACGTCGCTCGGCAGCGTGAAGTCGAAGGTCGATTTTTCCTTTTCGATGACGACGCTGGAAGCGTCGAGCGCGGCCAGGCAGCCCGCAGCGGACGAGGAGGCGGGATTGACGCAGAGGGCCCACCCCCAGGTGATCGCACGCGCCTCGGGGTCGAAGGCGAGCGCGTCGAGATGCACGCCCTGTCCCGGCGCTGCGTACGGAGCATCCGCGCGGACCGCGAGCACGCGCAGGTCGGTCACCCGCGACGCAGGGTCGAAGTCTCCGCCACACCCCGGTGCGAACATCATCGCGGCTGCGACGATGATGGAGCCGAGGAGCGCGTTCATAGCTCGCCTCGCAAGCCGAGGATGGGCAAAAAGGGCAAGCCGGCGAGCGTTTGCGATTGGCTGTAGTTGTAGTTGTAGGTCATGGCTTCGGGGTTCTTGCGGTTGTAGGCATTGCGCAGATCGAGATAGGCGGTGAGGCGCCACGACGAGAACGTCCACGTCTTGTCGACCCGCAGATCGAGGCTGTGAAAGGGCGCCACCCGGGCGGAATTGGCGATAGGCGACGCAATGGGCGTGTAGGCGCCGGCGTCGAGATCGGCGACGGCGCCGACGAATGGCGTATAGGGATTGCCCGTCACATAGCGAAAACGCGCGCCCACCGACCAGCCGCGGCCGAGCCGATAGCTCGCGAGCGCGTTCAAGATGTGCGTCTGATCGAATTCGAAGATGGAAAAAGGCCTGCTGTCGTCGAGCCGCCGCTCGCTGCGCGACATCGTGTAGGCAAGGAAGCCCGAGAAGCGACCACCTGGTTTCCACCGGGCCAGAAGCTCGGTGCCGAAGGCGCGCCCTTGGCCGGTATTGGCGAAATCCGTGCCCCCCGTCGCGCTCGAGGTCGCCGAGCGTCCCACCACCAGACCGCGCAGATCTTTGTAGAAGCCTTCCAGCGAGACCTCCACCTCGGAAGAGAGCTCCTGCTCGATGCCGAGGCTGTAGTGGATGGCGAGGTTGTTCTTGACCGAAGGTGAGCCGAAGGGAATAAGGGCCTCGAACGGCTGCGGGGGCTGGTGAAAAGCGCCCACACCCCCTTTGAGGGTGGTGCGCCGTGGCCTTCGGGCGATGTCGAGTCGTGCCGTCAGCCGCGGGTCGGCGGTCCATTGTGCCGATTCGCTCGCGTAGTCGACACGTAGACCGGGGACGACTTTCAGACCCGCCCAAGGTGCCAGCTCGAGCATCACGTACGCGCCCGGCCGCCACAGCATGCCGCTTCCCGCGAGCGCGTATTTCGGTGCGGCGAAGATGGGCCCCGCGACTTCTCCATCGGACTGCCGGGGAGGCACTTGCAAGGTGACGTCGTAGTGCCCGGCCAGGAGGGCGAGGCCGGCCACGGCGGTGACGGAACGGCCGAGCTGCGTGCGCAGATCGGAGCGCGAGTCGATGACCTTGTAGGTCGCGTCGGCGTTGTTGTTGCCGAGGGCGAAGTGCTCACCGTTGTTGCCGAGCGAGACCATGTTGATCCATCGCGTCCGCTCGGAGAGGCGGCTGTCGAGCCGGGCCTGCAGGCGCAGAAACGTCTCGCTCTGGGCGAGCTGGCCGCCCAGTCCGGGGTCGTCGGCGCTCGGCGATCCGATGTCGAACGCGAACCTGTCGTCGGCGCCGAAGAAGAGAAGTCGCGCCGTGGTGGAGGAGGACAGATCCTGTTCGATCATGGCCTGGTAGTCGTAGTAAACGGGCGCCGCCGTGACGCCGGCGCCGGCGCTGCGCAGCGCGGCTCCGAGCCACGCATCGACCCACGAGCGCCGTCCCGCCACGAGAAACCGCGTCGATGGACCGAGCGGCCCCTCCGCGAGCAGCCGGCCGTCGAGCAGATCGAACTGCAAGAGCCCGCCCATGCGATCTTTGCGCGGCGAGCGAAAGCCGAGATCGATGATGCCTCCCATCTGGCGGCCGTACTCGGGCGAGAAGTTTCCCGGATAGAAATCGAGCCGCTCCAGGACCTCGGTTGGAACCACCGACGTGATGCCCCCGAAGTGGAAGGCATTGACGAGCCACACCCCGTCCGCGAAGACTCCCGTGTCCTGCGGGCCCGAGCCGCGCACGACGAGGTTGCTGGAAATGCCGGAGGGGCGCGCAACGCCGGGCAGGTTCTCCACCGCGTGCAGCGCGTCGCCGTTGGTGCCGGGCATGGTCGCGATTTCGGCGCGCTCGAGGACCCGTTTCGTACTCTCCCGCGGCGCACGGTCTCCGCGCACCTCGATGTCGACGAAGGCCCCGTGGGTGCCTCCGTCGGCGGAAGTTTGGTCCTCGCCGCCCGACGCCGCGAGTTCGTTCGATGCCCCGCTTTCTCCGCGTGATGGCGCGGGCGGTGCGGCTTCCGGCGCGGGCGGCGCGGGCGCCAAAGCAAAAGCGAATTGAAAGGGGATCTTCGATCGAATGGGGCGTCCGGCGCGGGTCGCCGGCGCAAATCGGAGCCGCGCGGCCGCCTCCAGCGCAGCGGCGTCGAACGACGCACCGCCTGATGTCGTCACCACGGCGTGACCCACGCTCCCTGCGTCGTCGATGTCGAGGAGGAGCACTACGGTGGCGGTCGCTCCGCGCGCCTTCTCTTCGGGCGGATACGCCGGCTCCACCGTTTCCGACAGGCGCGGAGGAACGAGCTGGGAGGCGTCGGCACCTTGCGCGAAAAGAGGTTCGGCCAGGAAGAAAAAGACGACGAACGTGAACAGCGCGGCGTACACACGCCGCTTCGAAGACGGAGCGATGGGCATCGAGGAGCCTTGCGAACGAGGATTCGGGGCCGTAGTGCCCGCCGCCGCCGTCGCCGTTCAATGCGCGGCGCGCGCTGTCGTCATGGCGCAGGCCGTCGCCGTTTTTTCCCCCTTGGCGCTGCGAACGATGAACACCCGCCGCTCGGGCGGGCACCGAGAGTCGTGAAAATCGTACTCGTTGCAAAATCGATGATGCTCACCGCGGGCTCCGCTCCGCTCCTCTACCTCATGATCGCGCTCAGCGTCGTCAGCCTGGCGATCATGCTCGAACGCGCTTGGCTCTTCGGAACCATGCGCGAAGATCTGGACGCGTTGCTGCGCGACCTCGGCGCCTATCTCTCGGCGGGCGATCTGGTGGGCGCGCGGGCGCGTTTCTCTTCGTCGCGATCGGCCGAGGCGGCGGTCGTCGTGGCCGGCCTCGGGCACGCAGCGCGCGGGCCCGAAGCGGCGGCCGAAGCGATGTCCGGCGCGATGACGCGGCAGCGTTTGAAGCTCGAGCACCGCCTTTCCTTTCTCGGCACCCTTGGAAATAATGCGCCGTTCATCGGCCTTCTCGGAACGGTGGTCGGCATCGTGATGGCGTTCGACCGCTTGGGCGAAGCGCGCCCCGACGCGCACCAAGCCGTGCCGACCGAGGTCATGTCGGCCATCGCGGAGGCGCTGGTGGCAACCGCCATCGGGCTCGCCGTGGCGATTCCGGCGGTGGCGGCGTTCAATTACTTTCAACGGCGAATCAAGGTCATCAGCGCCAACGCCGACGCCCTGACCAAGTTGCTGCTCGCTCACCTGCGCGGAACCGAAGTCGACGTCCTTCCCGAGGGCTCTTGAGATGGGCGCATCGGAACAGATCCCCGGCGAGGAGACCATCGCCAGTATCAACGTCACGCCGCTCGTGGACATCACCTTGGTCCTGCTCATCGTCTTCATGGTCACCGCCAAGCTCATCGTCTCGCAGGCCATTCCCTTCGACTTGCCGAAAGCGGCGACGGGAAGCGCGACGCAGGTCGTGTTCACCGTTTCTCTCGACGAAAGTGGACAGGTTCGCGCCGACGGGCAGACGATGCAGGGGGACGAGAGCCTTCGCCGCGCGGCGCACGCCGCGTTGGCGCGCGACGCCGAGATCCGCACCGTCGTCCAGGCGTCGTCGGCGGTGGCGCACGGCTCGGTGATTCACGTGCTCGACGAGCTGCGCAAGGCCGGCGTCCGTCGCATCGCCTTCGCGGTGGACAAGGCCGCGTCGGAGCCCGCGCGGTGAGCACGCCGAGTTTATTTCCCTGGATCGCGGTCGCGCTCTGCGCGCACGGCGTGGCGTATGCCGCGTCGGATCGGCCCGCACCGCCCGCCTCGCCGGACACGCCGCCGCTGGAAGTCGAGCTCGCGGCCTCCGCCGAAACCGATCCGCCGCCGGACCCCGAGCCCGTGAAGGACGAGAGCCCGGAGGAGCCGGCAGCCATCGCGCGTCCAGCGCCGCGGCCGGCCGCGACCCCGGCTCCTTCGCGGGCCGCCGCGGCGAACGTGGGCGCTCTGCTCACCTCCGGCGAAACGGCGGACAGTGCCGATCCGGTCGCCTTCTTCAGCGATCCCCATGGCGGTGTCTACGGATCCGGCGTGGTCGCGCGCGGTGGCCAGGCGGGCCACGGCGTCGGGCCCACGGTGGCAGCGTCCGTCGCCGTGCCGGCAACGGGCCGCGGCGCTGGCGTGACCGCCGCCGCCAACCTGAGTCGCGCGCCGTCGCTCGATGAACCGGACGCTTGTCGCGGGTTCTTTCCGACCGAGGCCCTGGTGGACACGGCCAAGGTCGACCTGGTGGTCGTCGTGCAGGAGGGCGGACGGGTGGTAAGCGCCACCATCGCGCGGGAATCGCCAGAGGGGGAGGGGTTCGGCCAAGCGGCGCGAGCGTGCCTTCTGTCGAAGCGATTTGCGCCCGGGGCCGATCGCGAGGGTCGAGCGGTGACCGCTTCGTCCGCCGTCCGCGTGCATTTTACGCGCTAACCTCGCGCCCGTCCTTCGACCCGAAGGGTTGTTGCTGCTGTTTCTCCCCCCCACCCCCCCTCACGTTGTGCGGGGGGAGAACTAGCGATCGGAACGCATCCGGTGGCGAGACCGTCCTTTCAGCAGCCTGCTTCGTTTCTCTTTGAACAGCCGGATGAATCGCGGGTACCAACCTCTTGAGAAGAGCCTAGAACCTTGCGTATTGCCCCCTTTTCCCCTGACACTGCCGCCGGCGCTGGAGCGAGTTTCGCCCGCGATTGTGCGACCTTGACCTCGATTCTGACGGGTACGACGGAAGAGGCCGCGCTTCTCGAGCGGCTCAGGGACGGCGAGCCCGCCGCTGTGGCGGAGGTGTACGACCGTCACCAGGCGGCGGTGCAGGCCTTCGCGCGCCGCCTCATCGGGGACGCCGCCGCGGCGCAAGACCTCGTGCACGAGACGTTCGTTTCGCTCCCCAGCGCCATACGGCGGTTCGAAGGAGGCTCCTCGCTGCGGACGTTCCTCCTTTCCATCGCCGTCAATCACGCGCGCCATCACCTCCGCGCCGCGTCGCGACGCCGACAGGCCATGGAGCGGTTCTCCCACGAGTCGCCGGGGTCGCTGCCCCCGAGCGGGCCGGAGCAGCACGCGCTGCGCGTGGATCTCGCGCGGGAGCTGTCGCGCGCGCTCGACCTGCTTCCGCTCGACCAGCGCGTGGCCTTCGTTCTCTGCGAGGTGGAAGAACGAACGTCCAAGGAGGTGGCGCATATCGTGGGCGCCCCCGAGGCGACCGTGCGAACCCGACTCTTTCACGCCAAGAAAAAGCTCCGTGACGAGCTCGAACGACGAGGCTTCCGATGAGTGGTAACGACGCCTTCGATCGAGCCGTGCGCGCTCTGCGCGAGACGGGGGAGACATCGGCCGCCGATGTTGCCCGCACCCGCATGCGCGTGCTGGAGACGCTCCATCGCGGTGAGCGACGAGGCCGCCGCACGTTGTGGGTGTTGATCCCCATCGCGGCCGTGCTCGCGGGGGGGGCGGCGCTGGCCAAGGACAGCGACGTCATGCACCGGGTGTGGACCGGCGTCGCGGAGACGGTGGGAATCGTCACGCCCGCCGAAAAGCCGATGCCCGTTCGGCCAGCGCGAGCGCCCGATGTTTCTCCGCCCGAGCTTGCGGCAGAGCCGCCGGCGATCGCACCTTCGGAAACTGAGAACATCGAGCCGAAGAGCGCAGCGCCCAGCTTCGCCGAGGCGCACGAGTCCGCCGCCCCAGCGGACGCATTGCCCGTCGCGCCTCGTCGCCAGCGCCGCCGACCGGATGTCGCCGACCGCGCTTCGGCGCCCCTTTCCAACCCGCCCGCCGAAGCCGTCCAGCCCGAGGTGCCGGCCGCATCCGCGCCGGACGACGGCGAGGCGGCGTCGCTAACGCTCTACAAGAACGCGTACCGTCTTCATTTCGTCGAGCAGCGCTATGCGGAAGCGCTCGCGGCGTGGGACGAGTACGTGCGCGCGGGTTCCAAGGGGCGGCTCGTCGTCGAAGCTCGCTACAACCGCGCCATCGCCCTCGTACGCCTCGGTCGTCGCGCCGAAGCGGAGGCCGCGCTTGCCCCGTTTGCTCGCGGCGAGGTCAGCGGCGGCTATCGCGCGCGCGAAGCACGGGAACTGCTGGATGCATTGAACGCGTCGAGCCGCTAAGGGCACTCTGCTCTAGAAACCATTCCCATGCTCGCTCGCCTCTTTTTTTGCGCGGCCGCCGGTGCCGCTTTTTTCACTGCCTCCGCGGCGGAGGGCGCACCTCCCCGCGACCCACAGCGGGCGGGCATTGCCCTGCGTGCCGACGGATGGAGCTACACCGAAGGGCAAGGCCTTCGCGTTGCCCTCGAGAACACGCTCGGCGTCGCGGTGAGCGAACCGAAGAGCGAAAAGAGCGAGGAGCTCGCCACCGTCGTGGTACGGCGGCACGCGAGCGGTAACGTGACCATCGTCTTCGTACGACCTGACGGTCGCGAGGTCGAGCGAACGCTCGATCTGCCGGCCGATCGCGCGCTCGCCACGGAAACCATCGCCCTCGCCGCCGGCAACCTGGTGCGCGACGAAGCGGCGGAGCTCGTCGCCGCGCTCACGCCGCCCGCTCCTCCGGCGGAGACGGGCACGCCGTCCGATGGTGCGCCCAGTGCCGAAGTCGCCGCGGCACTGCCGCTGCCCACCACCCGGCGCGTGTCGTGCACCGATGCAGAGCCTATCTTCTTCGGTGCCGACTTCGCTCCCTATGCCGGAACGTCTTCGAAGTACGCCGACCGGCGGCGCACGCTCTCTTTCAACTTCGTCGCCGGCTACACGCGCGGGTTGCGCGGCTTCGAGCTCGGCGTCGGAGCCAACATCGAGTCCGCCTTCATGTGCGGCGTGCAGATCGCCGCCGGTGCCAACGTGGTTCTCGGCGACGTGCACGGCGTGCAGTTGGCGATCGCCGACGTCGCCCTGGGGACCGTCCAAGGAGTGCAGCTCGGCGTCGTCACCCGCGCCAAAGGGGACATCGAAGGCGCCCAGGTCAGCACCGTCGCGATGGGAGGTGGCTCGCTCGTGGGCGCCCAGGTCGGCCTCGTCAACGTGCTCGGGGGATCGGTCACCGGCAACCAATCGGGCGTTGTCAACGTCGCCGCCGCGGACGTGCATGGCGCGCAGCTCGGCGTCGTCAACGTGGCGAGCGGCAACGTCGAAGGGGTGCAAATCGGTACGACCAACGTCGCCACGGGAGAGGTCCGCGGCACGCAGGTCGGCGTCGTCAACTACGCCGACGTCTCGGATTACCCGGTGGGCGTCGTCAGCGTGGTCCGCCATGGCCGCACCAGCGTCGACGGTTGGGCCACCGAGTCCGGCATCGCCATGGCCGGCGTGCGGCACGGCGGGCGCGTCATCCACAACGTGTACGGCGTCGGGTTTCGGGGGACCGCTCCCAGCGGATGGTCGTTCGCGCTCGGGCTGGGCGCGCGGCTGCCTCTTCTGCCCAAACTGCACGTCGATTTCGAGACGATCGCCTACTGGGTGCAGCGGCGGGAGCCCTTCGTCCAAGACGCGCAAGTGGCGTCCGTCGGCGCCTCGTTCGGGTATGCGCTCACGCCCGTGTTCGGTCTCTTCGCGGCGCCGACGTACAACGTCTTGATCACGCCGGACAAGGAGCTTGCGGAGGTGGGACCGCCCTGGGGTAGCACGCTTCTCTACGAAGGTGGCACGGTCACCGTCCGCGCCTGGCCCGGCGCCACACTCGGGATTCGCGCATCGCTCTGATTCACGCGGCTCGCCCGCGGGAAGCACCGCGCCTCGCCTCAGATGCCAGAGTGTGCTTGAGTTCGCGCCAATGCCCCTGTTTCGACGCGCCACGGCGTCCGACGTCCCGGCGCTCACCGCCCTCATCAATCTCGCTTACGAGGTCGAGAAGTTCTTCAAAATCGGCGATCGCACCGACGAAGCGGAGGTCGCCGCCATGCTGGACGAGTCGGCCTTTCTCGTCCACGAGGAGGGCGAACGGGTCGTTGGTTGCGTGCATGTCGTCGTCAACGGCAACCGCGGCTATTTTGGCCTGCTGGCGGTGCACCCGAGCCAGCACCGCCAAGGGCTCGGCGGGCGTCTGGTCGCGGCGGCCGAAGCTTTTTGCCGCGATGCGGGGTGCCGCGCCATGGATATCTCGGTGGTTCACCTCCGCACCGAGCTGCCTCCCTATTACCGGGCGCTCGGTTATGCGGAGCGCACGACCGCGCCTTTTCCGTACCCCGAACGCTCCACCCAGCCCTGTCACATGATCGTGATGAGCAAGGAGCTGTGAGCCGCCATGTCCGTACACGTGAAGATATGCGGCATTACCACCATCGAGGACGCCGAGCTGGTCGTCGAAAACGGCGCCAGCGCCATCGGATTGAACCTCGTGCCGAGCTCGCCGCGGGTGATCGACGTCGAAACGGCACGCCGCATCGTCGAACGGGTAAGCGCGCGCACCTTGACGGTTCTCGTCGTCGCCGATCGCACGGCCGAGGAGCTGCGCGCGCTCTTGCTGGCGACCGGCGCGCGATGTCTGCAGCTC